>CABECD010000322.1_pt1 | contig 10108 bp, 8 predicted proteins | sample 3132731 | NCBI WGS metagenome assembly CABECD01 (sample SAMEA5534347, study PRJEB31848) | metagenome | biome: tundra; feature: field; material: soil | place: USA | collected 2013-05 | depth 0.45 m | reverse complement strand
TTCCGGGCGGCTGACCGGTGCCCACTCAGCCTGAAAGCGCGTTGGCCGCTCTATTTTTGTCAACCTTTAGCGCCTATATTCAATCCGCCGGGGCAACCCGGCTATGGCGATAAATGGCCGTCGTAATAAACCTTTCGGACCCGGGGGCAGTACCCGGCGCCTCCACCCAAGCCCGCTTATTGGCCCGGCGAAAACGGGCTTCGGCGGGGGCGAAATAGGATCGACGAGGGCGTAAAGGACGAACTTTTGCTCGGCATGGTACCGCCGTTATCGGGCCAAATCGTAGTTGCAAATGACAACTATGCTCCGGTTGCTCAGGCCGCGTAAGCGGTTTGAATAACCAAGCCTACAAGCCCTAGCCGTCTTAGCAGCGGTTAGGCGGGGTTCGGAGGCACCTGGCAACAGAAGCCTCCACTTTCATCTCCATTGATCGGAATCATGCGTTAGCATCCGGCCCGAGTCTTCAAACCGCAGCCCCGTTACCCGCATGACAGACCATTTCCGCTACGATCTCCTGACCCAGCAGGCGCTGCGCGGCGTGGTGCGCAACGTGCTCACCGAGGCCGTCAAGAAGAAAGGCCTGCCGGGCGACCACCATTTCTACATCACGTTCGACACCACCGCCGAGGGCGTGCGGATGTCGGACCGGCTGCGCGTGCAGTATCCCGAGCAGATGACCATCATCCTGCAGCACCAGTACTGGGATCTGGCGGTGAGCGAGCGCGGCTTTGAGGTCGGCCTGTCGTTCGGCGGCATTCCGGAAAAGCTCGGCATTCCGTTCGAGGCGATCAGCGGTTTCTTCGACCCCTCGGTGCAGTTCGGCCTGCAATTCGAGGAAGTCACCGAGGGTGAGGAACGGCCATCGCCGGCCAATGCGCAAAATGCCCAGGACAAGCCGCTCAAGAAAAAGCGCGTTACGCCGCCCCCGCCCGCCGTCGTCGCGCCAGCGCCGGCCGGTCCAACAGCGGTGGCGTCCGAGCCGGAGCCCGACAAGCCCGTAAGCGGCGGCGAAGTGGTCCGCCTCGACCGCTTCCGCAAGAAGAAATAACCGGGATTAGCGTCCTTTCGCCGCCACGGCAGCGGGCTTACATTCAATCATGGCCAAGAAGCCCGGCAAAACCCGCCCAAAGACTCGCCAAAAAACGCGAATTGAAAGCGACGCCTTCGGGCCGCTGGCTATCCCCGCCGACAAGCTCTGGGGCGCGCAGACCAAGCGCTCGCTGCATAATTTCCGCATCAGCAGCGAACGCATGCCGATTGAGATCGTGCGCGCGCTCGGCCTGATCAAGCGGGCGGCGGCCGAGGTCAACCGCGATCTAGGCCCGCTCGACGGCAGGCGCGCCAAGGCCATCATCGCGGTGGCGCAGGACATCGCCGACGGCAGACTGGACGAGCATTTTCCGCTGTTGGTGTGGCAGACCGGCTCCGGCACCCAGAGCAATATGAACGTCAACGAGGTGATCGCCAACGCCGCTAATGTCGCGCTCGGCGGCGAACTCGGCGCGAAAAAGCCGGTGCATCCGAACGATCACGTCAATATGAGCCAATCGTCCAACGACTCGATCCCGAGTGCCATGCATATCGCGGCGGCAATCGAGATCCACCACCACCTGTTGCCGGCGCTCATGCGCCTGCACGCCGCGCTCGATAAAAAAGCCAAGGCGTTCGCCAAGATCGTCAAGATCGGCCGCACCCACACCATGGATGCCACGCCCCTCACCTTGGGCCAGGAATTTTCCGGCTATGCCGCTCAGGTGAAATCCGCCGCCATGCGCCTTGCCGTGGCGCAGCGTGAACTTTATCCCCTCGCGCAGGGCGGCACCGCGGTCGGCACTGGCCTTAATTCCAAGCCGCAATTCGCCAAGGCATTCGCGCGCCGCATAGCTCAGCTCACCAAACTCCCGTTTACTAGCGCGCCCAACAAGTTCGAGCACATGGCCGGCCACGACGCCTATGTGTTTGTGCACGGCGCGCTCAACGCAGCCGCCACCGCGCTGTTCAAGATCGCCAACGATATCCGCCTGCTCGGCTCCGGCCCGCGCTCGGGCCTGGGCGAGTTGATCCTGCCGAGCAACGAACTCGGCTCTTCGATCATGCCGGGCAAGACCAATCCGACCCAGAGCGAGGCGCTCACCATGGTCTGCTGCCAGGTGTTCGGCAACCAGACCACCGTCACGGTGGCCGGCAGCCAGGGTCATTTCGAACTCAATGTCTACAAGCCGGTGCTCGCTTACGCCATGCTGCAATCGATCCGCCTGCTCGGCGACGCGGTGACGTCGTTCACCGACAATTGCGTCACCGGCATCCGCGCCAACGAGCCGCGCATCCGCGAATTGATGCAGCGTTCGCTGATGCTGGTGACCGCGCTGGCCCCGCGCATCGGCTACGACCAGGCGGCGCAGGTGGCCAAGGCCGCGCACGCCAATGGCACCACCTTGCGCGAGGAAGCGGTGCGGCTCGGTTTTGTCAGCGGCGCCGAATTCGACCGTCTGGTGCGCCCCGAAAAAATGACCCGCCCACGATAAGTCGTATGCGGCGCGCGGCATGTAATGCCGGCGCGCCACGTGCGTATCCCGGTACTTTTCTAACGCGCGCCCGCGTCAAAGCGTGCGAAGTTACATTTGCCGGAAAGGCTTGTTGATTGCCGGTTGCGTGAAGTTCCGTAGTAATTATTTTGCGTGACAGAATATACATTTGCGACGATGTGAAAAATCAAAAACTATACCGCTCATTGCTAGTTGTGTTCGTTATTGAACAGTTGGCATCTCTTGCGATCAACTAACCGTGTATTGAATTACCGTCGGCATCTTCTCAACATAATAGCCTGATCCTATGGCGTCGCATGCCCAATGCGTAGCGACGGGTCTTGCGTCGTCGCTTTTAGCGGTGATGCGAGGGTTCGTATTAAAATGTGGGAGCCGATGTATCGGGCCACCATCGAGGCGCGGCATGGCTGAACTGGTCAATCTTCGAATCGCCCGCAAGCGAGCCAAAAAACGGCAAGACGATCTGCGCGCCGACAGCAACCGTCTCGCCCATGGTCAGCCCAAGCACCGGCGCAAGCTCGAGGCTGCGCAACAAGCGAAAGCCAGCCGCGATCTCGATCAGCACCGGATCGACAAAGGAGACGGCCGATGAAATCTCCGGTTGTCAAACGCTCGATCGTGATCGCGGGTCACAAGACCAGCGTCAGTCTCGAAGACGCGTTCTGGAAGGCGCTGAAGGAGATCGCCGGCGCCCGCGAGATAACGCTGTCCGATCTGGTGGCCTCGATCGACACCGATCGCCGCCATGGCAATCTGTCGTCGGCGATCCGCCTGTTCGTGCTCGACCACTATCGCACGCAGATCGGCGACCGTCGCGCCGGCGGCCCATCGCGCGAGGCAGGCGGCACGCGCACGCCGTCAATTCTGCCGGCCGACTGACGCCGCCGGCTGACCGCTGCGCCCCGGCACCGGCAACGGCCTGATGTCGAGCGGCGCCGGCAAGGCGGGCGCCAATTCGCGCTTCGGCTGCGGCGCCTGCGGTTTTGCTTGACGCTGCGCGTTTTCTATTTCGCGCAATTGCCTCGACTGATTTTCGATCGCCCGCAACGTCAGCCATCCGGTCAGCGCGGACACGTCGATGCTGCGCGCCGGCGCCGCCAGCGGCCCCTTCAAGGCCATGAAGATATCGGGCCGCGCGCCGGCGGTCTGGCCCGATCCCGACAGCACGAGCCGCGCGTCGATCGAGCCGTCGGTGAGATCGAGATTGCCGGCCAGCAACAAGGCAGCGTCCTTGCTATCGGCGGCGATATTGCTCAGCCGCATTTGCCCGGCGCTCACGGTGATGGTGCCTTCGGCGCGTTTGACCGCGAGCTGGCCGCTGTCCAATGCCTTGCTCACCACGTCGGAAATGCGGACAGTCTCGATCGCCATCCCCTGGTCCACCGCGCCGGTGACCGCATCGAAGGCGCGCGGATCGAGGCCGACAAATTGCGCATCGCTGAGCGCGATCTTTCCGGACCCTTGCAACGAGCCGATCAGCGCGACCGGGCTCAAGCCGGCGCATTCGACGTCGGCCGAAAAGGCGATCGAGCCGGTGACCGGCGGCCGCGCGCCGGGTGGTAGCAAGCTGGCTGCATCGACGCCGGTGAGCGAAATCTTGGCTTGCGCTTTCAAGCCGTCTGCGGTGGCGCGGAACGACAGCGCACCGGCCAGGCGTCCGCCGGCAACGGCGCCGGTCATGTCGTCGAAGGCGAACTCGTCCTTGCCGAAGCGCAAACTGGCGCGGAACTCGCGCGCCGTCAGCCGCGGCAGCACGCCGACACGGCGCGCCTTGAGCGCGATCTGGCCGCCATAGTCGCCGAACATGCCGCCGGCGAACGGCTCGCTCGACCAGACCCAGGCCGCATTGCCGTTATTGCCGGCCGCGGCCGGCATGCCGATCGCCGCCGCGATCAGACCCGCCGCATCGATGCTGTCCGCCTCGATCTCCCCTTGCAGGCGACGCGGCGCCGGCAGCGTCAAGGCAAGTTTCCCGTGCATCGTCGCGCCCGCAACGGTGGCGTTGATGTCGCTCAGCGTCAGGTCCCTGGTCGTCAGCGCAACATCACCGGCGAATGTGATTGGCAGCGAAGCGCGCTCGCCGCCGCGCAAAGGCGCCACATCGGCGCGCGCGATCGTGGCGCGCAACGCAGCCGTTGGGTTGTCCGCGAACGGATAGGCGGTGCCGCTGGCACTGCCCTCAAGGCCGCCGGCGGTCAGCTTGCCGTCGATCCGCCATTCGCCGCGCGCCGGTCCGCTGGTCTTGAGCGTCAGCGAACCCGGGCCGGCATCCACTGCCAGCACGCGGTCGAGACCCAGCATGGCCACCAGCACCTTGCCGTCGTCGGCCTCCAGTCTGCCGTCGAGCCGTAGGTCGCCGGCGCTGAGCGCGATCGGATCGGCAGTGGCCTGGCCAGTGAGCGCGACGCGCACCTTGCCGAGGTTGCCGTCGATGGCGAGCTTGGCGATCGTCGACGGCGCCGCGCCGTCGATGGTGAATTGCGCGTGCAGTTTGGCCGGCGCCATGACCGGCGCGCCGCTGGCAAGCGCCTGCGCGGTTTTCGGCGCAAACCGCGCCAGCAGCGCCATCACCGGCGTCATATCCGGCGCATCGAGATCGACGCGCATGCTGCCCTGCGGCGACGGCGTGGTGACGATGCGGCCGCTTGCCGAAAAGGCGGCACCGCCGAGATCGACGACCGCGAGGCGATCGATCTCAACGCCGTTCCCGTCCACTTTCACTCGCGCGCTCGCATCGCGCGCGACCAACCCGGCGATGGTGGCGCGGCCGATATCGACGGCGATCGTCATGTCGTGCGGCCGCTCGATATGGGAGCCGGCGAGCAGCGCGTTGGCGAAGCCGAGCGCGGCGTCGATATCGAGCTCGGGCGCGTTGAGCGCGGCATCGAGCTTGGCTGGGCGGCTGCCGGACGCGAACACATAAGCGAGGCGGCCGGTGACGGTCTTGCGGTCGAATGCGGCTTGCAGGCGTTCGACGGCGATCTTGTCGCTGCCGAGTGTCACGTCGCCGCGCAGCGTCAAGGGCCGCACGTCGCCCTGCGTCACGGCACTGCGCCCTTCCAGCCAGGCGGCCAATAGCTTCGGATCGCCGGTTTCGATCTCGGCCGGCCCAGTGAAGCTAACACCGTCGCCGCCGACCGCGAGATGGCCGCTCAACTTCACTTGGGTAAAGCCCGGCGCGCGAAACTCGAAGCGATCCAGATTCCATCCCTGGGCGTCGGTACTGATGTCGCCGCGCAAATTCGCGACGCTATTGCCGCCGAGCGTGACCTGGTCGATGCCGACACCGATCTGGATCGGAATGGTTGGGCGGAAGACGCCGCCGGCCAGTTCCGCGATTCTGCGGATGGCCGCGGCGGGCGGCGGCCGGCTGCCGTTGTCGCCGGCGAGCGCGCGATCTAGATCGATCTGCCGGCCCGACAGCACGCCGTCGAAGCGCGGGTGCTTGCCGAATTTGAAATTGGCAACGCCGGTGAGCTTGAGCCCCTGCTCTTCCGACCCGTACTGGAATTCGAACTGCTCCATCAACGCCGATGCCGCGGTGGCCTTGATCTTGCCGCTCACGCGCCAGGGCTGGCTTAAAGTCTGGGTCGGTTGCGCGGCGCTGCGCGATGCGATGCCGACCGGCCGCGTCAGGCTCAAGATGCCGTCGAATTTCGGCTCAGCCCCGGCGAGCGCCAGCATGCCGTCGGCTTCGATGCTCAGCGGATGATTGACCGGATCGACATTGACATGGAGCTTGAGCGCGCCGTCATCGGAATAGCGGCCGGCGGTGATGCGGAACGGATAAAGCTCAGCCCCGATGGTGACGGCGCCCTCGCCCTTGAACGGACCGATCAGCGAGCGCACCTCTCCGTTGAACCAAAGCCGGTCGAGCGTGACGCGAGCGCCGTTCGCCGCATCGGTGAGGCTCACCTTGCCGTCCTCGACGCTCAGGCGGTCGATCGACAGGTTATCCGGGCTGAAATTGATCGCCAGGTTCGGCGCCAGCACATGGCCGGACGGGTCGAGGCCGAGGCTCAGTTGCGGGGCGACCAGATGCATCTCGGCCGCCCGCCATTCGCCGCGCATCAGTGAGCCGAGCGCGAATTCGAAGCCGAGCGAGCGCGCGCGGATCTTGTCCTCGTCACTGCTGCCGATCTCGATGTCGTGCAGCGTGAGCGACGGCGTCGGCAGCAGCCGCGCCTCGATGGCGCCGGTGACGCGCACGTCGACGCCGATCAGGCGGCTCGCCTCCGCCTCGAACAGCGAACGATGGCCGCCCCAATCGATCAGCAGCGGACCGACCAGCGCCGCTACCAGCGCCAGAATGATCGCGATCGCTAATCCAAGCAGGGTGGTCTGCAACGCCAACTCCAACGCGGTTGACTGCGCGTCCCGCGATACGCTCCGTGCTTAACGATGTGAAATGTACGCTATTTTTGCCGGTTTTTGGCGGCAAATCTATGTCGGCGCTTAAGTGAGCGCGACGATCTTGCCCGGATTCATGATGTTTTGCGGGTCGAGCGCGCGCTTGATCGCTGCCATGGCGGCCAGCGCTGGCGCACCGTGCTCGGCCAAGAGATATTTCATCTTGCCCTGCCCCACCCCGTGCTCGCCGGTGCAGGTGCCGTCCATCGCCAGCGCCAATTCGACCAGCCGCTCCATCAGGATCTTGGCGCGCTTGAGCTCGTCGGTATCCTGCATGTCGACCAGCAGGGTCAGATGGAAATTGCCGTCGCCCACGTGGCCGAGGATGGGTGCGACCAGGTTGAGCTCAGCGATCTCACGCTGGGTGGCGTTGACGCATTCGGCCAACCGCGAGATCGGCACGCAGACGTCGGTGGCGAAGGCCGACGCGCCCGGCCGCAGATGGCGTCCGGCCCAATAACCGTCGTGGCGCGCCTGCCAGAGCCGGCTGCGGTCCTCCGGCTTGGTCGCCCAGTCGAACGGCCCGCCGCCGAGGTCCGCGACGATGTCGCCGAAGCGCTGCGACTGCTCGGCAACGCTGGCGTCGCTGCCGTGGAATTCGACGAACAACGTCGGCACTTCCGGCAGCGACAATTTCGAATAAGCGTTGACGGCCTTGATCTGCAACGCGTCGAGCAATTCGATGCGCGCAACCGGAATGCCGGACTGGATCGTGAGAATGGTTGCCTTGCAGGCGGCATCGACCGAGGGAAACGGGCAGACGCCGGAGGCGATCGCTTCGGGGATTCCCGACAGCTTGAGCGTGAGCTCGGTGATGACGCCGAGGGTTCCTTCCGAACCGACCATCAGCCGCGTGAGATCGTAGCCGGCGGCCGACTTTTTCGCGCGGCGCGAGGTGGTCATCAGCTCGCCATTGGCCATCACCACTTTCATCGCCAGCACATTGTCCTTCATGGTGCCGTAGCGCACCGCGTTAGTGCCCGAGCAGCGCGTCGCCGCCATGCCGCCGAGCGAGGCGTCGGCGCCGGGGTCGATGGGAAAGAACAAGCCCTGGTCGCGCAGCTGCTCGTTGAGCGCCTTGCGGGTGATGCCGGGCTCGACCACGCAATCGAGATCCTCGGCGTGCACCGCCAGCATCTTGTTCATGTCGCGGAAATCGATCGATACGCCGCCGAGCGGCGCGTTGATGTGGCCCTCGAGCGAGGTGCCGACGCCGAACGGTATGACCGGCACACCGTTCGCCGCGCAGATGCGGACGATGTTCTGCACGTCGTCGGTGTTCTGCGGAAACACCACCGCGTCCGGCGGCTGGTTGGGGACCCAGGTCAGCGTATTGCCGTGCTGCTCGCGCACCGCCTGCGAGGTGACCACGCGGTTGCCGAACGCCGCGGTCAGCGCGGCGATCGCCGCCGCGATCGCGGACGGATCGCGCGCCTGTACCGTTGCTTGCTTATTTGCTGCGCTCGCGCCGGCCATCGGCTGTTGCCCCGGATATCGGCGGCGAACGTGGCGGGGATGACGGGCGAGGTCAAGCGCTCGCAATACGGGGCGGATGCGCGCTCAAGCGGCGGCGCAAAATGCATGTTTTGGACGTGGCCGTCGCAACGATCGGCGACGCGTCAGCAATACCAGGTCCAAACAACCGGCTGGTCGTTCTTCGGCTCGGCCGGGCTGCTTTTGCTCGCCGACATGGCCCACACCACGATCATCACCGCGACAGCGAGCATATACGCCCCGCGCGCCAACCTGCCGATCATGGCCCCGCCTCCCTTGGTTTTTTTTCAGCATAGCCAAGAGATGCGGTCCGGGGCGGCCATCGTTAATTTTTGGTTAATGCCGCCAAGTCATTGATGCTTATCAATTTGCTCGTTTCGGCCGGCGATAGACTGGCAAACTCTGCTGGCGTAGGTTCCGCCGCATCCCGCCCCACCGAACTTGGGAGTCCCCAATGGCCGGCCCTGTTATTGCTGTCACCGACAGTGTGTTTCCGTCGCTCGATCTCGCCAAGGCGGCGCTGGCGCGGCTCAATCCGACTTATCGCATGTCGAAAGGCGTCACTGCCGACGACATCCTGGCGGTAGCCAAGGATGCCGACGCAATCCTGGTGACCTACGCCAAGCTCACGCGTGAAATCCTCAGCCAGCTCACCAAATGCAAGGCGATCGGCCGCTTCGGCCTGGGCGTCGACAATATCGATCTGCCCACCGCCAAGGAAAAAGGCATCGCCGTCAACTACGTACCGGACTACTGCATCCGCGAGGTCTCCGACCACGCCATGGCGCTGCTGCTGGCGCTGATCCGCAAAATCCCGCTCTCCAACAAACTGGTGCAGAGCGGCCGTTGGGAAATGCCGGCGGTGGTACCGATCCGGCGCATCGACGGGACGGTGCTCGGCTTGGTCGGCTTCGGCCATATCCCGCGCCTGGTGGCGCCCAAGGCGCAGGCCTTCGGCATCAAGGTCATCGCGCACGACCCCTACATCAAGCCGGAAGTATTCAAGGCGGCGAAGGTCGAGGGCGTCGACTTCGACACGCTGCTCAAGACCTCCGACTACGTTTCCGTGCACGCGCCGCTGCTGCCGGCGACGCGCGGCATGATGAACGCGGCCGCCTTCGCCAAGATGAAGAAAGGCGCCTACCTCGTGAACACCGGGCGCGGCCCGCTGATCGACGAGCCGGCGCTGATCGCCGCGCTCGATGCCGGCCAGATCGGCGCCGCCGGGCTCGACGTGGTAGCGGCCGAACCGCTGGCCAAGGATTCCCCGTTGCTCGGCCGCGACAATGTCATCATCTCTCCGCACACCGGGTTCTATTCGATCGAGGCGCTCGAGGAGCTGCAGACCAAGTGCGCGGCCGACGTCGCGCGCGTGCTCAGCGGCGAAAAGGCTGTGTATCCGATCAGCGCATGATCCCGAAAAGTGGGAACCGGTTTTCGGATAAGATCATGCGCAAACAAAAAGCCTGACGATGGGCGAGCGCTCCGAGCCAGTTTTCGGCGCGCCGTTCGTCTCCTCGCTGATGCGGGTCGAGCCGCAATGGATCGACTACAACGGCCATCTCAACGTGGCCTATTACAACGTGCTGTTCGACCGCGCGGTGGACGAAGTCTACGAGCTTATCGGGCTGGGACCCGCCTATCTCGAACGGCACAAG
>CABECD010000318.1_pt1 | contig 10138 bp, 8 predicted proteins | sample 3132731 | NCBI WGS metagenome assembly CABECD01 (sample SAMEA5534347, study PRJEB31848) | metagenome | biome: tundra; feature: field; material: soil | place: USA | collected 2013-05 | depth 0.45 m | reverse complement strand
TAGAGCGGAATGATCGCGAAGTGATCGAGGAAGGGCGAAAGCCACGTCACGCCGATCGCGCCAACAATGCCGATCGCCGTGGCGATGCCGAAGGCGAGCCAGCGCGAGGCTGCAAGAAATCCGCGCAACCGGTCGAAGGCCTTGAGTTCGGTGTATTCCGGAATGAAGCGCCGCGCCGCCGACGACAGGCCCATGTCGGAGAGCGCGCCGATCATCAGCACCCAGGTCCACACATAGATGTAGATGCCAAATTCGAAACTGCCCATCCAGCGTGCGAGCAAGACTTGGCTGGCAAGCGCGAGCAGCGCGCTGCCGACCCGTACCAGAAAAACGTTTCCGGCCACGAGCTGCGCCAGCCGGCTGTCGCTGCGCTCAGTGAGGATGGCCTTGATGCGCGCGATGATGCCCGCCACCGTCAGCGGCGGCGCGGGGGCGACGTTTTCGGAACCGACCAGCGCCACAGGTTTTCTCCGCGCTGGCGGTGGCCGGTTTGCGAGCGACGGCAACATTCTGCGTGCTTAGCAAGGAACCGTTAACATTCGGTTGGGTGGGGCCGTTTATGCCGATGAATCAAGGCATTTCGAGCTTTGCCACGTCGGCCAAAATGCCCTCGACGACTTTGCGTTCCTCAAGGCTGAGCGCGGCTTGCGGCGGCACCGGCTCGCCGACCGCGTAGCCCTGGATCTGCAAGCCGGCCTTGATGCAGGCGGCCAGATTGAAGCGCGCGAAGGCCTCGTTGATGCGCCACAACTCGCGTTGCAACGTCATCGCCTGCGGCCATTTCCCGGCACGGCACAGCTCGTAAAGCTTCACGCTCTGGCGCGGCACGATGCAGGCCGGGCCCGCCATCCAGCCGACGCCGCCGATCAGCATCACCGCCGCCGGAATATGCGCCGACGCCGAAAATACCTTTATGGCCGGGCAGCGGTTCATGATCGACAACAGCCGCCCGGTATTGGTGGAGGCATCCTTGATGTAGCGGATGCGTGGATGCGTCGACAGCCGCGCGATCACGTCGAGCGTCAAGTCGCTGCGCTGGAATTGCGGATTGGTGTAGAGCACCACCGGAATGTCGACCGCGTCGGCGATGGCACGAAAATAAGACTCGATCTGCGCGTCCTTGAGTGGAAAATAGGCTTCGAGAATGGCCAGGATGCCGTCGGCGCCGAACGTCTGATAGTGCTTGGCCTGCGCGACCGCGTCGGCGGTGGACGTGGAGGCGACGCCCGCGATCACCGGCACGCGTTTTGCCGCGGCTTCGATGGTCGAGCGCACCACCGCCGCGCGCTGCTCGCGCGAGAGATAGGCGAACTCGCCGGTGGAGCCGAGCGGGGTCAAGCCCTGCACGCCGGCCTTGATCAGATCGGACACCAGCCGGCCCAACACATCGGTAAGGATGCGGCCCTGCGCGTCGATCGGCGACACCAGATAGGGAAAGACGCCGTGGAAGTCGGTCATGCGCACACCACTAGCATGGCAATTGTCAGCCGGCGAAGCCGCCGCCGTCGAGGAACGCCTGTTCCTCCGGGGTGCTGACGCGGCCGAGCACCGCATTGCGGTGCGGGAAGCGGCCGAAGCGGCGGATGATATCGGCGTGCCGTTCCGCCCATTTCAGGCCGTCGGCGTCGTTGCGCGCGCGATAGAACGCGATCGCCCGTTCCTGATCAGCCAGCTCCTCCGAATGCATGAACGGCAGATAGAAAAAGCCGAACAGGTCGGGAAACGCGCCGTCGAAGCCGTTGAGGATGGCGCGGCTGGCGATGGCATGCGCCAGCGGGTCACTCGCGAACATGCGCGCCTGCCCGCGGAACATGTTGCGCGGGAATTGATCGAGCAAAATGAGCAGCGCCAGCGTACCCTCCGCGTTCGCTTCCCAATTGGTGAGCTTGCCGGCGGCGGCGGCCTCATGCAGCTTGAGGAAGCGCCGGCGGATGTCGTCGTCGAAAGCGGCGTCCTTCTCGAACCACCGCTTTGGCCCGGCCTCGCGCCAGAACGCAACCACGTCGGCGGGCGAAGGCAGAGCGGGCGCATCGGTCATGCGCCATCCCGCAGCGCGCGGCGCAGGATCTTGCCCACATTGGTCTTCGGCAACTCGGAGCGGAACTCGATCTGCTTCGGCATTTTGTAGCCGGCAAGCTGGCCGTGCATGTACTGGCGTAGGTCCTGCTCGTTGAGCTCCGGCGATTTCTTCACCGCGAACAGCTTGACGGCCTCGCCGGAATGGGCGTCCGGCACGCCGACGGCGGCGCATTCCAGTATGCCGCCCTGCATCATCGCCACGTCCTCGACTTCGTTGGGGAACACCTTGAAGCCGGAAACCGAAATCATGTCCTTCTTGCGGTCGATGATCTTGACACGGCCTTGCTCATCCATCACGCCGATGTCGCCGGTACGGAAGAAGCCGTCCGCGGTCATCACCTTGGCGGTCTCGTCGGGACTCCGCCAGTAGCCGGGCATCACCTGCGGCCCGCGCGCGCAAATCTCGCCATGCTCGCCGATCGGCAGATCATGGCCGTCCTCGTCGCGGATCGAGATTTCGGTCGACGGAATGGGCAACCCGATGGTGCCGGTCCATTCGGTGATGTCGCCGCGATTGGCGGTGAGCACCGGCGAGGTTTCGGACAGGCCGTAGCCTTCGATGATCGGGCGGCCGGTGGCTTTGAACCAGCCATCGGCGACCACCTGTTGCACCGCCATGCCGCCGCCGATCGCGCTCTTGAGCATGCTCCAGTCGACCTTGCCGAAGTCCGGATGGTTGAGCAGCGCGTTGTAGAGCGTGTTCACGGCCGGAAACAAACTCACGCGGTATTTCGACAGCTCCTTGATCAGGCCGGAAATGTCGCGCGGATTCGGAATCAGGATGGAAAGTCCGCCACTGCGCATGCCAAACAGGAAGCAGATGGTGAGCGCGAAGATATGATAGAGCGGCAGCGCGGTCACGACGATCAGCCGATCGATCGGCGGCGGCAGCGCCACGATCGGCACGTGCCAGGCCTCTACCTGCAACACGTTGGCCACCAGATTGCGGTGCAGGAGGATCGCGCCCTTGGAAACACCGGTGGTGCCGCCGGTATATTGCAGGAAGGCGATGTCGTCGGGCCCGACGGCAATGCGGACGAACGGCAGCTTGCGGCCGGCGGCAAGCGCGTCGTTGAATTTGGTCGCGTTCGGCAGCGTATAGGCCGGCACCATCTTCTTGACGTGCCGCACCACGGTATTGACCAGCGTGCCTTTTACCATGCCGAGCATGTCGCCCATGCTGGCGATCACCACATGCTTCACATCGGTGTGCGGCAACGCCTCTTGCAGCACCGAGGCGAAATTCTCCAACACGATGATCGCTTCGGCGCCGGAATCCTTGAGTTGGAATTCCAGCTCGCGTGGTTTGTACAGCGGATTGACGTTCACGCCGGTCAAGCCGGCGCGCAGGATGGCGGCGATCGCCACCGGATATTGCAGCACGTTCGGCATCATGATGGCGACGCGGGCGCCGCGTTGCAGGCCCTTGCTCTGCAGCCAGGCGGCGAAGGCGCACGAGGCCGCCTCGAGCTCGGCATAGGTCATGGTCTTGCCCATGCACACACAGGCTTGCTTGGCGGCGTTCGCCTGGAAGCTTTCCTCGAGCATCGCCACCAGCGACGGGTAGCGCGACGGGTCGATCTCGGCGGGCACGCCCGGCGGATAATGCTTCAGCCAAGGTCGCTCCATTGGCCGTTCCATGGCGTTTTCCCCCTGCCGCCGGGCTCTTTTCCGGCAAGTTTCCAACTTGGCCGGCGGACGGGGATCAGCATGAGTCGAGTCGGGAGGCCGCGCAAGGGCGACCGCTACCGATCCGCGCCGCCGAACGGGATGAGCGGATTGTCGGTCAGGGCCGCGCGATCCGGGCGGTCGATGGCGGCGGCGCCGAGGAAAGCCTCGAACAACTCGCGCACGGTGCGCTCGGGCAAGTCGCGGGTGATGAACACCAGCCGGCTGCGGTGGTCGTCGTCCGGCCAGCGCTCCAGCCGCGCGGTGGGGTGGAAGATGTGCTGCACGCCGTGCACCACCACCGGCGTATCGGGCATCTCGGCCAGCTTCACGATGCCCTTGAGGCGCAAGAGCTTATCGCCATGGGTCGCGCGCAACAGCTCGAGGAACATGTCCAGCGTGCCGGCGGGAATCGCGGCATCGGCGGTGAGCACGAAGGCGCCGATATGCTCGTCGTGGCGGTTGCGGTCGTGATGATGGTGGTGGTGATCGTCGGCATAGGCCTCAGTGGCGAGCCATTTCTTCACGTCGGGGATTTTCCGCTCCGGATCGTACAGGCCGCAGTTCAGCAGTCGCTCCGCCGTCGCCTCCCCCTTGGCCGCATCGAGGATCGGCGCGGCCGGGTTGAGCGCGCGCAGGCGCGCCACGATGCGCTCGCGTTGCTGATCGTCGGCTAGATCGGTTTTCGTCAACACGATGCGGTCGGCGACCGCGGCCTGCTTCACCGCTTCGGCATGCGCGTCGAGCGTGGCCTCGCCGTTAACGCAATCGACCACCGTCAGCACGCCGTCGAGCCGGTAGCGCAGCACCAGATAGGGATGCGCCATGGCGGTGTGCAGTACCGGCGCCGGATCGGCGAGGCCGGTGGTCTCCAACAGCACGCGGCGGAACGTGCAGCGCCTATTATCGAGATCGCGCAGCAAGGTCTCCAGCGCGTCGACCAGATCGCCGCGCATGGTGCAGCACAGGCAGCCGCTTTGCAGCAGCACCATGTTGTCGCCGATATATTCCACCAGCAGGTGATCGAGCGCGACGTCGCCGAATTCGTTGATGATGACGGCGGTCTGGCTAAGCGCCTCGTCCTTGAGCAGGCGGTTGAGCAGCGTGGTCTTGCCGGCGCCGAGAAAGCCGGTGAGGACGGTGAGCGGCAGGGGCTCCGGCGGCCGGCGCCGATCGACGCTATGGCCGGCTTCGGGCATTAGTTAGCCGAACTGACCTTCGGCTTCGCCGCACGTTTGGCGTGCTTGGGCGCTTTCGCGGGTTTGACGTCTGCCTTGGCGTCTGTCTTGGCGTCTGTCTTGGCGTCTGTCTTGGCGTCGGCCTTGGCGGGGGCGTCTTTCTTGGCGGCGATTCTCTTTTTTTTCTTCGAGCGCGGCTCCGCGGTCTGCACCGCATCTGGATGGTCGGGCGGGCCGGTGAACACCTTGATTGGCGCCTCGGTCTCGACCGGTGGCCCGAGCACGAACTTGCCGTTCGGCGGCCGCAGGCTTGACAGCATGAAGGCCTGCGCCGACCCGCTGTCGCCGTTGACGGCCGCGGCGTCTTGTTGTTCTTCGTCATTGTCTTCCGCCGGCGGCTTGCGGCGATGGCCGCCGCACATTTCTTCGCGCAGGTTGGGCGGCTGCGCATCGATCGGCGCCAAGGCGTCGACGGTGCCAAGCGACGGCGTGAGCCAGGTGAGACCGCCTCCGTTGAAGCCGCGCTCGAATAGCTGCGCCGCCTTCTGCGAGCGCACCGCGCCGGAATAGGCGCCGAGCACGATGGCGATCAGCCGGCGGCCATTGCGCGTGGCCGACGCCACCACATTGTAGCCGGAGGCGCAGATGAAGCCGGTCTTCATGCCGTCGGCGCCGGGATAGCGGTCGAGCAGCGAATTGTAATTGCGCATCACGCGACTGCCGTACTGGATCGCGTGGATATGCCAATAGGAATCGTCTTCCGGAAATTCAAGGATCAGCGCGCGGGCGAGGATACCGAGGTCGCGCGCCGAGGTGACGTGGTTTTCCGCCGGCAGCCCGTTCGGATTGACGAAATGCGACTCGGTCATGCCGAGCCGGCGGGCGTTGGCGTTCATCAGGTCGGCGAAGCCCTCGATCGAGCCGCCGACGCCTTCGGCGATCGCCACCGCCATGTCGTTGGCCGATTTCACCATCAACATCTTCAGGGCGTTGTCGATGGTGAGGCGGGTGCCGACTTTGAGTCCCATCTTGGTCGGCTGCTGCGCCGCCGCGTTGCGCGATACGGTCAGCATGCTACTGAAGCCGACACGGCCTTCCTTGATGGCGCGTAGCGTGGTGTAGGCGGTCATCAATTTGGTGACGGAGGCCGGATACCACGGATAGGTGGCGTTTTCCGCGTGCAGCACCTTGCCGGTGGAGGCTTCGATCAGCAGCTGCGCTTCGGCCCGGGCCTGCGTCGTGCCGGCAAGCGCCAGCGCTGCCGTCATGGCAACGCCAAGCATTAGGGAGCGGGGGCTAGCGCAATATGGCAATGTTCGCGGTCCGGTTCAGCGCCTCGGGCCAAAGGAAAAGACCCAAGAAAACGAGTGGGTTCCATAGCCGGTGGCGCTAGGCTATCTAAGCTTTGGACGGGAGGCAAAGTCCGCCCCCCACCCCCGGCTTGAATCATGGTGACTTAGCCGTACATCGCCGACCAATGCGACCAAAGTTCGGCAAAGGAGGGTTCAATGACCGCCTGTATCGTAGGCTGGGCCCATACCCCCTTCGGAAAGCTTAGCGGCGAAAGCGTCGAAAGCCTGATCGTGCGGGTGGCCGGCGAGGCGCTGGCCGATGCCGGGGTGCCGGCCACGGACGTGGACGAAATAGTGCTCGGTCATTTCAACGCCGGCTTTTCGCAGCAGGATTTCACCGCCGCGCTGGTGCTGCAGGCCTCGCCCGATCTGCGTTTCAAGCGGGCAACGCGGGTGGAGAATGCCTGCGCCACCGGCTCCGCCGCCGTGCACCAGGGGATCAAGTCGATCGAGGCACGCGCGGCGCGCATCGTGCTGGCGGTCGGCGTCGAGCAGATGACGACTACGCCGGCACCCGAGATCGGGCGCAACTTGCTGAAGGCGTCCTATGTGCGCGAGGAGGCTGAGATCGACGGCGGCTTCGCCGGCATCTTCGGCAAGATCGCCGGGCTTTATTTCCAGAAATGGGGCGATCAGTCCGACGCGCTGGCCATGATCGCCGCCAAGAACCACAAGAACGGCGTTGGCAATCCCTATGCGCAGATGCGCAAGGACCTCGGCTACGAATTCTGCCGCACCGAGAGCGAGAAAAATCCGTTCGTCGCCGGCCCGCTCAAGCGCACCGACTGCTCGCTGGTGTCGGACGGCGCCGCAGCGGTCGTGCTCGCCGACATCGACACCGCGCTCAAGCTGAAAAAGGCGGTGGCGTTCCGCGCCGCCGAGCACGTGCAGGATTTTCTGCCGATGTCGAAGCGCGACATCTTGAAGTTCGAAGGCTGCGCCCATGCCTGGCATGGCGCGCTGGCGAAGGCGGGGCTCAAGCTCGGCGATTTGTCTTTCGTCGAGACGCACGACTGCTTCACCATCGCCGAGTTGATCGAATACGAGGCCATGGGTCTGACCGCCGAAGGCCAGGGTGCCCGCGCCGTCAAGGAAGGCTGGACGCAAAAGGACGGAAAGCTGCCGGTGAACCCATCTGGCGGCTTGAAGGCGAAAGGCCATCCGATCGGCGCCACCGGCGTATCCATGCATGCGCTCACCGCAATGCAGCTCACCGGTACGGCCGGCGACCTGCAGGTGAAGAATGCCCGCCTTGGCGGTATCTTCAACATGGGCGGCACGGCGGTGGCCAATTACGTGAGCATTCTTGAAAGGATCAAGTAGCGCGCAGCGCTCGCCGCCGGCCGAAATCCCCGCCATGGCGGCCAGCGGCGGCCCGAAAAAACCTGCGACTTTTGATCCAAAGCAACGCGGTTTTTTTTCATAAAACCGTAAAATTGATCGCAAGAAGGGACGTGCTACAAATCTAAACCATTAGTCGTATAGATGTTCGTACGCATACGATCCCGCGTCTAAATAAACCTAGGGCGGAAAATGACCAATATTCCAACCGACTTGCTGCGCACGCTTGTCGCCGTCGTCGACTTGCGCAGCTTCACCAAGGCCGCGGCCAGTCACGGGGTGACGCAGCCGGCGGTAAGCGCGCAAATCAAGCGGCTGCAATTCCTGCTCGGTGGCGACTTGTTCGATCGCAGCGTCCAGGGCGTCAGCCTGACGCCGCAAGGAGAATTGGTGGTCAGCTATGCGCGCCGCCTGTTGTCGATCAACGATCAGATCGTGCATATCGGTGACAGCGGCCCGCGGCCCGAGCTGGTGATCCGCGTCGGGACGCCGAGTGAATACATCGCGTCGATCCTGCCTGGCATCTTGGCGCAGTTCCGCGAGCGTCGGCCGGATGTGCGCTTCATCATACGCACCGATGTCTACGATCCGCTGGTGCGCCAACTGCGCGACGGCGACATCGATCTTATGATCGGACTGTCGATGGCGCCGCCGCACGACGCCCGCCATAGCCGTGCGCAAGAGGTCGTCTGGGTGCACAGCGCCGCAACCCGCATCGACCGCGATCGACCGGTGCCGCTGGTATCCTATGGCGAGCTTTGCGTTTATCACCGGCTCGCGGCGCAGGCATTGCAATCGGCCGGCCTTGACTGGGAAGACGTTTTCACTGGTCCGAGCACGATCAGTCTCAGCAGCGCGATCGACGCCGGGCTCGGCGTTATGGCGATCACCCGCCGGCGGGCGGAAAAAGCCGGCATGCTCGTTTGGGAAGACCCCCCGCTGCCGAAACTGCCGGACCTCTACAGCGGGATCTATGTCCAAGAGGGCGGTGCCCGCGCCATCTATGAACAGCTGGCCGACGATATCGCCGCGGTCTTCTACGATCCGGCCGAAAGCCCGCTGGAATTGCACGCCGGCGCCGCCACGGTGCGCAAGGCGAACACGGCGGCCTGAGGCAGACTTGTTTGCTTGAGCATGATCTTTTCCGAAAACCGGTTCCCACTTTTCGGGATCATGCTCTCCGCTAGTTGGCTTTGCGGTCGGCGGCGGGCGGCAGATAGGACGCATCGAAGATGTCGTCCGGCTTCGGCTTCGCCGCCTTGAACTTGTAGGTGAGCGCGATCTGGTCGATGGCGCGCTCAAAGCGCGCGCTGTCGATACCGCCATAGCCATTCGCCTTCACCTCCGGCGTGACGATGTTGTCGCGGATCGCAATTCTCAGCCGTTCGACTTCCACGTCCTTCTTGGCTAGGTCGTTGCGCCTAAGCACCGAGTCGACCGCGGTCGATGGCAACTTCACCGTCTCCTTTAGTCCCTTCACGAACGCGCGCAGGAAGCCCTTCACCGCGTCGGGATGCTCGGCGGCGAATTTCGGGTTCACCATGATCGCATTGCCGTAGAGATGGACGCCGTAATCGGCCATCAGCAGCACGGTGATATCGTTGACCGGCACGCCTCGGTCCTTGAGATTGACGTACGATGAGAACGAGAAACCGGTGATAGCGTCGATCTGGCCGGCGGCCAGCATCGGATTGCGCACCGGGAAACCGACATTCTCGATCGTCACCTTGGAGGCGTCGATGCCGTTGGCCTGCACGAAGATCGGCCACTGCGCATAGGCCGCGTCGAGCGCCGGCGCGCCGAGCTTCTTGCCTTCCAGATCCTTCGGCGCGCTGACGCCGCGGCTCTTGCGCCCGACGATCGCAAACGGCGGCCGGTTGTAGAGCACGAACACCGCCTTAATCGGCATGCCCGGATTGGCGTCGCGGAACTTGATCAGCGAATTGATGTCGCCGAAGCCCATGTCATAGGCGCCGGACGCCACGCGGCTGATCGGCTCCAGCGAGTTGGCCGCCGTGTCGATGCTGACATCGAGGCCCTCGGCCTTGTAGTAGCCCTTGTCGAGCGGCAGCAGGAAAGGCGCCGATGGTCCTTCGAAACTGAAGTCGAGGCTGAATTTGATCGCGGTTTCCGCGGTCGCGGCGCCCGTCAGCATCGTCGCGAGGAACATTGCCGAAGCCAGGCTGCCGGCGCGACGTGCGCTCATTATGCTCAATACATTTCGCAGCATGCGCATCTCGGCAGCGGCTTAATTCCCGACAATCCAACAAAGTATATGCGTCGATAAAGAGCAAGATACGGGCGCGCGGTGACGGGCTTTTGTATGGCGTTATGGCTAACCTTGCCGTTTGCCCGCAAGCATGGCCGGCCAACCAGCATTCTTGGGCAAGTTTTCCTGGAGCAAGGTTTCGCGTTTCTCAAAGCCTGAGCATCGCGATGCTGGGTTAGCATTACAGTTGCGCTCTCCGTTTTATGTGGGCTCTGCGGGCTTCGGCCTGATGTGCGCGTCGCCAGATGGAC
>CABECD010000312.1_pt1 | contig 10218 bp, 7 predicted proteins | sample 3132731 | NCBI WGS metagenome assembly CABECD01 (sample SAMEA5534347, study PRJEB31848) | metagenome | biome: tundra; feature: field; material: soil | place: USA | collected 2013-05 | depth 0.45 m | reverse complement strand
TCCTCCATCAGGAATTCGCCGGACGGGCGCACATTGGCGAGCACCGGCACTTCGCGCGACAGCTCGTCGAAGCGCTTCATGTCGAGCGCTAAGCCCGCGCGGCGCGCCATCGCCACCACGTGGATGATGGCGTTGGTCGAGCCGCCCATGGCCATGTGCACGCGGATGGCGTTGTCGAAGGCGGCCGGCGTCAAGACGCGCTGCGGCGTCAAATCCTCCCACACCATCTCGACGATGCGCCTTCCGGCGGCGGCGCACATGCGCGGGTGCGCGGCATCGGCGGCGGGAATCGAGGATGCGCCAGGCAGCGACAAGCCGACCGCCTCGGCGATCGCCATCATGGTCGCCGCGGTGCCCATCACCATGCAGGTGCCGAAGCTGCGCGCGATGCCGCCTTCGATCTCCGCCCACTGCTCGTCGCTGATGCGGCCGGCGCGCTTTTCGTCCCAGTATTTCCAGGCATCCGAGCCGGAGCCGAGCACCTGGCCGTGCCAGTTTCCGCGCAACTGCGGACCGGCCGGAACATAAATCGCCGGCAGGCCCATGCTGATCGCGCCCATGATCAAGCCGGGCGTGGTTTTGTCGCAGCCGCCCATCAGCACCGCGCCGTCGATCGGATGGCTGCGCAGCAGTTCCTCCGCCTCCATCGCCAGCAGATTGCGGTAGAGCATGGTGGAGGGTTTGACGAACGGCTCGGACAGCGACATCGCCGGCAGCTCGACCGGAAAGCCGCCGGCCTGCAGCACGCCGCGCTTCACGTCCTCGGCGCGCGCGCGCAGATGCGTGTGACAAAAATTGATGTCGCTCCAGGTGTTGACGATGCCGATCACCGGCTTGCCGGTCCAATCGGCAGCGTCATAGCCGCCCTGGCGCAGCCGCGCGCGGTGGCCGAACGAGCGCAGGTCGTTGACACCGAGCCAGCGGTAGCTGCGCAGGTCCTCCGGACGTTTACGTTTTGTCATACGGAGACCGTCCGGAGCAATCGCTGAGTCACTCAATCGACAGGTTGGCGGCGTGGACGACTTTTTCCCACTTGGCGGTTTCGGCGGCGAGAAACTTGCCGAAATCGCCCGGCGAGCCCGGGACCGCAATGCCGCCGAGGTCCTTGAGCCTGGCCTGAATGCCGGGATCCTGGATCGCCAGGTTGATCTCCTTATTAAGCAGATCGACGATCTCCTTCGGCGTTCCATGCGTTATGCCGAAACCAAAGAATGCAACGGCTTCGTAACCCGGGACGGTGTCGGCGACGGTCGGCACATCCGGCAGTTCCGGTGACCGCACCGCCGTGGTCACCGCCAGCGCACGTAATTTGCCGGCTTTGATGTGCGCGATCGACGACGGCAAGTTGTCGAACGTGACTTGCACCTGGCCGCCGAGCAGATCGGTGAGCATTGGCGCCGAGCCTTTATAGGGCACGTGCGTCATCTTCACGCCGGTCATCATCTTGAACAATTCGCCGGACAGATGGATCGAGGTGCCGTTGCCGGACGACGCTATGTTGATCTTGTCTGGATTGGCTTTGGCGTAGGCGATGAATTCCGCGACCGTCTTGGCCGGCACCTCCGGATTGACCTCCATCACGTTCGGCACCTGAATGACATTGGCTATGGGATCGATATCGCGCAGGAACACGTAATTGAGATGCTTGTAGAGTGTGGCGTTGATGGTGTTGGCCGGATTCACTAAATAGAGCGTGTAGCCGTCGGGCGCGGCCTGGGCGACCAGTTGGGTGCCGATATTGTTGCCGGCGCCGGGCTTGTTCTCGACGATGAACTGCTGACCGAGCTTAATGCTTAGCCAATTTCCGATAATACGCGCGACGATGTCGGTCGAGCCGCCAGCGGGATAGCCGACGATGATGCGCACCGGCCGGTCGGGATAGCCGGCCGCCCGCGCGTCGGCGGCTGCGATCAGCGAGAGGCAGAGGAAACCAAACAGCAGGCGAGACAGCAATGCGACGTTGCGTTGCATAGGCGACATCCTCCCCAACTGGCCAGGTAAGCCCCGGCCGCATGTTTTTCTGAACGCGACGTTACGCGGGGCCGCGGCCCGCGCCAAGGGCGCTCGGACGGCCCCCAATCGCCGGCATGGGAGGCCTGCCCCGGGGCCACCTCTTATCTACGCCAGCACGGCGTCAGGGCCGCCAGAAAGATGCTGGAACATGCATGACTAAGTAGGTTCAGCTTTAGGACGGATGGAGATTTTACAATGATCCCGTCAAGGTGCACCCGAGTTCCCGCCCATACCGCGCCTGCCCTTAACGATCGCATCAACGCGATATTCAGAAGCACGCATTTGTTTGAGTTGCGGACATCGAAACAGCCCCTCTGCCGCGTCCTATTCAGGGAAGACAGCCCCTCAGTAGTAGCGGTTAAACGCAGGCCCTGTTAAAGCTTTTACGAGCGGCAAATTTAAACCAGCACGGGAGAAGACCAATGATCAACCGACGCGCACTTCTCAGGACAGCAGCCGTTGGGGCGGCGCAAGCGGTTGCGCTTCCCTATCTTGCGCGCGAAGGCTTCGCGCAGACGCCGGCGCATGTCCTCAAATTGACTATGGCCGACACCCGCAACCACCCGCTCTACCAGGTGCTGGCGCGGTTCGCCGAGAACGTGAAGAAGAAGACCAACGGCGCCGTCGAGGTGCAGGTCTACGGCACCGGCGAACTCGGCAGCCAGCTCAATATCCTCACCGGATTGCAGACCGGTATCATCGACCTCTGCGCTCACACGTCTGGCTTCATCGATACGTTGTTCCCGCAATTCCAGGTCATGGACCTGCCGTTCCTGTTCCCGGATCTTACCAGCGCGGAAAAGGTCCTCGACGGTCCGGTCGGCAAGCAGCTCGCCGGTCTGATGCCGTCGAAAGGCATCTACGCCCTGTCCTACGGCTATTGGGGCTGGCGCGTCACGTCGACCATCGACCGCAAGGTGCCGGAACCGAAAGATATGAAGGGGCTGAAAATCCGCGTCCAGCCCGGGCCGATCTTCGCGGCCATGTATCGCGCCCTCGGCGCCAATCCAATCGCCATCGATTTCAGCGAAATCTATCTGGCGCTGTCACAGCGGACGATCGAAGCGATCGAGACGCCAATCATCTCGCTGCCAGCCGCCAAGCACTACGAAGTCGTCAAGGTCATCAATCTCACCAATCACGTCTACAATGCCGGCGTGTTGATGGTGAGCAAGCGCAAATTCGATTCCATGCCGGCGAACTTGCAGGAAAGCCTGCGGGCCGCGGCGATCGAGATGACCCCCGACTGGCGCAAATCGATGGTGGAGAAGACTGCCGAGACCACGGTGTTCCTCAAAGAGAAGGGTCTCAGCATCGATGAGGTCGATCGCGACGCCTACCGCAAGCAGACCCACAGCGTGTATACGGAGTTCCGCAGCATCATCGGCCCCGATCTCTTCGATACGGTGATCAAGCAAGTCGGCATCTGACCGGCGCCGCGGACTAACCCCTGTGGATGCCGCCAGCGAAGACCCATTATTGGCCACCGTCGACGCAGCCCTTGCCGTGCCCTTGCCGGGACGCGGCGTGGTGTGGCGTCGCAAGCGGTTGGCCACCGGTATCCGTTACGCGCTCAACGGTATCGACTCCGCCGCCCGCATCATCATCGTGGTGGCGCTACTGAGCGAACTCAGCGTCGTCCTCACTGACGTCACGATCCGATTCCTTTTCACGCAATCGCTGCTGTGGTCCGAGGAGGCCTCCAAGCTTTGCCTGACCACGCTGGCGTTTCTCGGCGGCGCCCTCGCCTATCGGGCGGGCCACCACACCGCGATTCAGTTCGTCACACGATTTTTTTCGGAGACGGCACGGCAAGCGACGGCGGTCGCCGTTGACGCGTTCATTCTATGCATCGCGCTAATCACGCTTTACGTCTCGTTTGACCTCTTCGCGGTAGCGACGACGGCGCTCACGCCCATTCTGCAAATCAGTACGGCTTGGATCATTCTGCCGTTCAATGTCGGGCTCGTAATGATTGCGCTGTTCTCCGCCGAGCGAATCGTTTTCGATCATCCGGAACGCGTGACCTTCGTGGTCGTCCCACTTGTCATCGCGCTGATCGCGGCCATTGCCGCTATTGGCATGCTTCCGGTTGCGCACCCCGACAATTCGACCGCGCTCGCGATCATGCTGCCGCTGTTCTTCGTCGCCGTCCTGCTCGGCCTGCCGGTCGCCTTCTCAATGTTGCTCGGATCGTTGTTTTTTCTTCAAATCACCGATGCCGCACCACTGATCGCGGCTGCTCAAAACACCGTGGACGGCACCGGCCACTTCATCCTCCTCACACTCCCATTCTTCATCTGGGCCGGGCTGATTATGGAAAAAGGCGGTATCAGCGTGCGCCTGGTGCGCTTCGCTATGGCTTTGGTCGGCCATCTGCGCGGCGGGCTGCTGCAGGTCGTGGTGATCACGATTTACCTCGTGTCCGGCATCTCGGGCTCCAAGGCGGCCGATGTGGTCGCGGTCGGCTCGGTGATGCGGCGCGAACTCAAGCGCCAAGGATACCGGGCCGAGGAAGGCGCCGCGGTGCTATCGGCGGCCGGCGCCATGTCGGAAACCATCCCGCCCAGCATTGCCATGCTGGTGCTGGGCTCGGTCACACCGATTTCGATCGGGACGCTGTTCATAGCAGGCCTCTTGCCGGCGGCGGTGATCGCATTGTTCCTGATGATTTCGATCTATTTCCTCGCCTGGTGGCGCGACACCCCGCGCGTACCGCGCGCTAGCCTTTCCGAGCTCCTGAAATCGAGCGGCGGTGCAATCCTTCCTCTGATCATGCCGGTGATCATGATCGTGGGAATCAAATTCGGCTATGCAACACCGACCGAGGTCTCCGCTGTCGCCGTGTCTTACGGTATCGCCCTGTCGGTGGTGATCTATCGCAGCATCGGGTTTCGTAGCTTTTTCACGATTGCCGTCGACTGCGGGCTGCTCGCCGGCATGGTGCTGTTCATCATCGCTTCGGCCGGCTCGTTGGCCTGGACTTTGACAGCGGCGAATCTGCCAACCGTCCTAATCAAGGTGCTGCACCTGGCCGGCGACAGCCCGATGCTGTTCCTGATCGGATCGATCGTGCTGCTGATCACGGTCGGCTCGCTGCTCGAAGGGTTGCCAGTGCTGATCATTTTAGGACCACTGCTGCTGCCGATTGCGACCCAGCTGGGGATCGACAGCATCCACTATGCGATGGTGATCCTGTTGGCGATGGGCGTCGGCATCTTCATCCCGCCGATCGGCATCTGCTTTTATATTTCGTGCGCCGTGTCCGAAGCCGACGTGGAAGCCACCGCCAAGACCATGCTGCCTTATCTCGCGGTGCTGATCGCGGGCGTCCTTGCAGTGGCTTTCGTGCCGTGGTTCACCCACGTGATCCCGCATTTGTTAGGGGAACGCTGATTGTAACGAGGAACCGGGCTGCGTTCCATCTGCGCACGAGGCTGAGTACTGAGACACAAGTTCGTTTCATTATGAGGACGCCCGATGACATTGCTGGCGATTGAGGCTTTACAGCGGATCCGTAGCGGCCGTTTGACGCTCGGGTTCGGGGTGCACCATCTGCGTGGCGCGGCTGTGCCATTGCTTGCCAAGGCAGCCGGTTACGACTGGCTATTCATCGATTCTGAGCACGGAGCAATCTCCATGCAGGAGATATCGCAGCTCTGTCTCGCGGCTCTGTCGACCGGCATTGCGCCGATTGTGCGCGTTTGCCGCGGAGCCCTTGATGAAGGCACCCGGGCATTGGACAACGGCGCTTTGGGAATCATCATACCGCACGTTGATACACCGGATGAGGCACGCCGGTTGGTCGAAGCTTTCAGGTTCCATCCCATGGGCCATCGCAGCACCGGTGGGCCGCCCGCACAATTCGCTTTCCGCGCGCCGCCCGCGCTTGAGATGCAGCGGATTCTCAACATGGAACTTCTGCTGATCCCGATGATCGAAACTCCGCAAGCCGTTGAAAACGCCGAGTCGATTGCGGCCGTCGAAGGGATCGACGCTCTGCTCATAGGCACCAACGATCTCACGCTAGAGATGGGCATTGCGGGGCAGATCGGCAACGATCGTGTTCAGAACGCCTATCGGCAGGTGGCAGAGGCGTGCCGACGACACAATAAAATATTTGCGATGGGCGGCGTCTACGATCAGGAGTGGGCCAGCCGCTATATCGGGATGGGTGTGCGGATGGTGCTCGCCGGCAGTGATCATAGCCTGCTGCTGGAGGCCGCGACAAGCCGCGTCAATTTTCTCCGTGGAATACCAATTGCCGAAGAATGCTAGACAACCGTCGAGTGCTTGCATGGGCGGCTGCGCTGCCGCGCCGTGTTGTTCTCCTCCGCAGGGAACGTAAGAATGACGGAAATACCTGAGCTGTGTCAGGGCCCGGATCTGCATCCGCGCCCTCCGCGCTTCAAGATGCCGGCTGGCGCAACCGATACGCACTTCCATCTTTTCGGGTCGCAAAGCCAATATCCACTCGTGGAGCTGCGCGAATACACGCCACCTCTCATTACGCCAGCGCTTGCGCGGCAACTTTTCGAAACCTTGGGAATTCAGCGCGCGGTGGTGATCCAGCCAAGTGTCTACGGCGACGACAACCGCGCGCAGCTCCAGGGAGCCAAGGAAATCGGCATTCCGACACGCGCCGTTATTGTCACCCGACATGAGACATCCGACCAGGAGCTCGCAGCGCTTCACCAGCAGGGTGCGCGCGGACTGCGCTATGTCCTTGCGCATCCGGGCGGGCTTCCACTTTCGGATCTCGAGCGATGGGCCGCGCGGGTCCATGAGCTCGGCTGGCACATACAGTTGCTCGCCAAAGGCCCACAACTCCTGGAGCTCGCATCACGCATCGAGAAGCTCGCTTGCCCCGTCGTCATCGACCATATCGGCATGTTCCGGCCGGGCGATGGTCTCGATCAGCCAGTGTTTCAGACTGTGTTGCGCCTGCTGGGCCAAGGACACTGGGTCAAATTATCTGGCGCTTACCGTCTTTCGCAGCAACCGCCGCCCTATCCCGAACTCAGACCCTATGTGGCCCAACTCGTGGTGGCGCGCCCTGACAGGATCGTGTGGGCGAGCGATTGGCCGCATGTCTTCATTAAAAGCCCGATGCCGAACACGACCGATCTTCTGGATCTCCTGACTGACTGGGTGCCGGACGAAGCCACGCGCAACCAGATCCTCGTCGACAATCCTGCTGCGCTGTACGGCTTCTGAGGATCGGGACGATGATGCCGACGTGCCGGAAGCCTGATCCCAATCCCCGGCCGCCCCGATTCAAGGCTCCGCCCGGCGCGACCGACACGCATTTCCACATCTTCGGGCCGGAAGAAAACTATGCCTTCGTATTGGATCGCCGCTTTACGCCTCCGGATGCCTCGGTTGAGTCGTATCTGCATTTGCACAGGACGCTGGGGCTGTCGCGGGCCGTGCTGGTGCAACCGAGCAGCTACGGCACCGACAATCGTCGGCAGCTGGATGCAGCGCGTGAGATGGACATTCCGACCAGAGTGATCGTCGTCGTTCCACCGGCGATAACCGATCGAGAGCTTGACAATCTCTATCGCGCTGGCGCGCGCGGCGTGCGGTTCATTCCAACGCAGCCAGGGGGCCTGCCGCTCGCGCAGCTAGAGCGATACGCAGAGCGCCTCGGGGCGTTGGGTTGGCATATCCAGCTCATGCTGGCGCCTGCTCACCTTGTAGAACTGGCGCCACGCCTGGAAAAGCTGCGCTGCGACTTCGTCATCGATCATATGGGCGATATCCAAGCCGCTCAGGGGATCGAGCAACCGGCCTTTCAGGCATTGCTGAGATTGCTGGACGGAGGCCGGTGCTGGATCAAGCTTTCGGCGGGCTATCACGCCTCGCAGCAGCTTCCGCCTTATCCGGAGGTGATACCGTTTGCCCATGCCCTCGTGGCGGCACGGCCGGACCGTCTTCTCTGGGGGACAGATTGGCCGCATGTGAACATTGCCGGACCGATGCCGAACTCGACAGAGTTTTTCGATTTGCTGCTGGATTGGGTGCCAGATGATGACGTGCGCAGGCGCATTCTGGTGGATAATCCCGCGCGCTTGTATGGCTTCTAGGCAGCCAACGGCAATCAACGGGCTGGGGCCGCACTCGATCGCTCGCGGTCGCGGCAGCCTGAATTCTGAGAAGGGAAATGCCGTCGAAAGCGGCGGCGAAGAGGAATGCCATGATGGATCGCAAGCAAGTCCGCCTCGGCCTTGTCGGCTATGGCGAGGTCGGCAGCACCCTCGGCCAGGGCTTACGCAACGAAGGGCTGATCGAAATAGCGGCCTACGACAAATATGCCTTTGATGGGCCATTCGATGATTTGATCCAGAGCCGTGCGGCCGCAGCCGGCGTACCGCTCGTGCAATCCCCGCAAGAACTAGCGGCGCGAAGCGAGATCATCCTCGGCGTGACACCCGGTAAAGCGTCCGTTGAAAGCGCCGAAGCGTTCGCGCCACACCTCGCGCCCGAGCACGTTTTTGTCGATCTTGCTTCGGCCACTCCCAAGGTAAAGCAGTCGGCGGGACGCGCGCTTCGCGCCAGCAACGCAAATTTCGCGGATGCCTCCATCATGGGCACGCCGCATGTCGATGGGCATCGTCTGCCGATCCTGACGAGCGGACCGGCGGCCGAGCGGTTTCGCGATCTGATGTCTCCGTGGGGATTGAAGATCGAACATGTTCAAGGCGATTTGGGTGCAGCGTCGGGCATTAAGATTATGCGGTCGGTGATCGCGAAAGGCTTGGAGGCACTTCTGGTGGAGTGCGTCCTCGGTGCGCGGCACTACGGGATCGACGAAGCCGTGCTCAGCTCCTTCGGCAAATTCATGGACAGCCGTTCCTTCCAGGAGGTTGCGAATTTCCTTCTCGTTACCGACGTGATTCATGCCGAAAGACGATCCCAGGAGGCGCGCATGTCCGTCGATGCCCTCGAGGAAGTGGGCGTGGACGCCATCATGACTCGAGCCACCGCAGAGCGGCTCGAATGGGTCACCGGCCTTCAGACAAAAGCCCACCTGGGCGGCATCGTGCCTGCGCATTACACGCAAGCCATCGAGGCCATTGAGACGCTACTCAAGCAGAGGAAGGCTGGCTGAAGACTGTCACACGGTTTTGTGCCCACAACTCGCTCAAGCGCTCCCGTCGCGGCGTAAGGCGGCGGCGTAGGAATCGGACTAGGGCTTTTCCACATCGAGCGCGACCGCATAGGGCAGCAGCGCTTCGAAACGCTCGGCGGTGATCTCGGGGGCCTTGTGTGTACCGAAAACCTAAACCCGGACATAGTGGTGATGAAGGCCGCCAAGGATCGGGCGTGAACTGATGATTCTAGTCCGCTGAACGGAGCGAGAGACCGGCGCATCTTTGTCCAAAGACCGGTGCGTTCTGATGTCATTGTAATAGCCAGCATAGGCTCGCAGGATCCGGCGCAGATGCGCCTCACCCAAGACGACGATATGGTCCACGCACTCACGCCGGATCGACCCGATCAGCCGTTCGGCAAAGCCATTCTGCCAAGGCGAGGCCGGCGCGGTGGGCTTGTTGTGTGTACCGAAAATTTGATTCGACGTAGTCGCAGGGAACGGACGGGCTAAGCTCGCGGCCTGCACCACCAATATTGCAGAATCTAATTTTTGGTACACACACCGGTCGACGCGGACCTCGTTTTCACCATCAGCCTGAAGCGCAGCACCCAAAATCTCCAGCTATCCACAAGCCGGTCGGCCGATTATCCCATCTTTCGACACTTCCGCAGCGGTTCGCTTGCGCTCGCCTCTCTCAACCTTGCCTGCCGGAATCTTGTCCCGGCGTTTTCGCAACGCTCACCACCATTGCTTTTGACAACAGCAGCTTGCGGTGGTTTGAGATCAACACCTGATTGTAGACCTCGAAGGGTTCTCCTTCATCTCTCGTACAGTTACGCACCGTCGTACAGACGGCGCTCGTGACACAAGACCCTATCCGGACATGCATAGCGTAGAATAGTTGATGGCAGTTCTCGTTCTTTGATCCTCGTTCCAATTCCCACACGCGATGGCCCGATGTGGTAATGTTTTGACCTGCGTTTAGCGTGGTCCTGAGGCTCCGGGGGAGCGCTACATGAGACGTCGCGATTTCATCAAAGTGATTGGTAGTGCGGCGTGATCAATTTCGCCACCAACCAAGAATTGCTTCTGACGGGCACGCTTCT
>CABECD010000309.1_pt1 | contig 10233 bp, 9 predicted proteins | sample 3132731 | NCBI WGS metagenome assembly CABECD01 (sample SAMEA5534347, study PRJEB31848) | metagenome | biome: tundra; feature: field; material: soil | place: USA | collected 2013-05 | depth 0.45 m | reverse complement strand
GGCAGAATAACCGCAGCTGCGCTCGCCGCCACCGGCGCACTGCATATCGTGCGCTTGGCCCGCTGGGCCGGGGATCGAACTTGGCGCGATCGGTTGGTGCTGATTCTGCACGTCGGCTACGCGTTCGTGCCGTTCGGGTTTCTGCTCGTCAGCGCGGCGGCTATCGATATCGTTCCCGCCGACACCGGAGTCCATGCCTGGACCATCGGCGCGGCCGGTACGATGACGCTGGCCGTGATGACGCGCGCCAGCCTTGGCCATACCGGTAAGGCGCTCAGCGCTTCGGCGCTGACGCAAGCGATCTATGCCGCCGTCGTCATCGCCGCGCTCGCGCGCATCTGTTCGTCGCTGGAACCGGCTTGGAATGAGCAGTTGTTGCAAATCTCAGCGTTCGCTTGGGTGGCGGCGTTTTTCGGCTTTGCCGCATCGTTCGGACCGTTACTCGTTGGCGCGCAGCGGAACAAAGAACCGCAGCAGTAAATAGGCGACGAAAAGTGGACGCGTGAATTGGATTGAGCGCGGAAAAGAAATGTCCTCGATCGATCGCAACCTGGCAGGATATCTTCCGCTCGCCACCCGCGCGCTGCCGTGGCTGGCGGGCGTGACGGCGCTCGCGTTCGCCGTCGGGCTGGTTCAGGCGTTCAATGCGCCCGACGATTTCCAACAGGGCGCCACCGTGCTGCTCATGTTCCTGCATGTCCCGGCCGCGTGGCTGATCACGCTGATTTGGGGCGTAATGAGCATTGCCGCCATCGTAACGTTGGTAGGGAGGCATCCGCTGGCCGATGTCGCGGCAAAAACCGCGGCTCCGATCGGGGCTGCGTTCACGTTTCTGTGCCTCGTCACCGGCTCGCTTTGGGAACGGCCGATGCTGGGAACCTATTGGGTGTGGGATGCGCGACAAACATCCGTGCTGGTGCTGTTTTTGATGTATCTCGGCTTGCTCGCGCTTTACTGGACCGAGGAGCATCTCGCGCGCGTTGCGCGGCTGGCGGCCATCCTGATCCTGGCCGGGGCGGCCATGCTGCCGGTCATTCGCTTCTCGGTTGTTTGGTGGAACACCCTGCATCAGTCAGCCGCGCTGGGTCGCTTTGGCGCGCCGGCGATTCATTCGTCGATTCTAACGCCGCTGCTGCTGATGGCGCTGGCATTTATCTTCCTCTTCATGACGCTGCATGTGGCGGCGATGCGCAATGAAATTCTACGCCAGCGCGTGCGGGCGTTGCGGCTGCTGCACGTCGCGCGCGGCGAAACCGTGGATATAGGGGCGCAATGATGTATTCAAATCGGGTCTGCGAGAGGCTGCATGACGAGCATATGGCGACGCTCGCGCTGCTGGAAAAATTGGAGCGCTTCGTTGCCAATAATAAGCCGCCTGAGGCGATCGATACCGGTGCGCGGACGCTGCTAGTCGATCTTGCGGGGGCCTTCGAGAACGAGATCTGGCGCCACTTCGGCTTCGAAGAGAAACATCTGTTCGATTATTTTGCGCAGTCCGGCGACACGGAAATGGCTCAGCATCTCACGACCGAACACGAGCAAATCAGAAATGTCGGCGTGCGCATCATTGCGATGGCGCGCGCCGCCGCGGCATCCGGATTTTTGCCGCCGGACTGGAGCGAGTTCCGCCTGCTGGCCCGGCAACTCGCCGAGCAACTAACGGCACACGTCCACAAGGAGGAGGGTGTTCTGGTTCCGCTCCTGCAGGACAGCATGGATAGCGATACCGAAGAGCAGCTCTATACGGCCTATGTGATGAACGAAGAGGCCTTTTAGGCGGTGGGCAACGCCGCGCATTGATCGCTGACCTTGAGTGCCGGGAGCGGTTGGTTTGGTTTGCCCCTTTCTAGCCGTTGCCACACGGGGAGCCCCAGCCTAGCGCTGGGGTTTCTTCTTTCAGGGCCGCCCGAGGCGGCCGAAAGCTGCGATAGCCGATTGCCGTTGTGTCAGGCTTTACCACGCACGCCGTGATGCCCACGGCCTCGCGTTCAGCGCTCGCAGCGTTGCGACGTTTGGGCAATAGTCCTCCCAAGCCGGGGCGCTCGAATCGAGAGCAAGATCGCGCGCGCACTGCCGGTGACTTTCACACAGCGTGCAAATGCGCTGGAGATCCCGGAACGTTTGCGGTTCCGTTTGCGCAACCTCTTTGCGGTCGAGGTCGAGCGCCGCCATTCGGCGCAGCAGGAGTTCGGCGGATTCGGGGCCGAGACTTGCAAGCCTGCGGATTGCGGCTCGGCGGCACTTTATTCATGAGCACTACCGGTCGACCTTTGACCGAGGTCAACGCAGCTCGGGGCTTACGGCCATGGGATTAAACGGCCACGGAATGCCGGGATTTCGCGCGCGCCAAATAGGTATCGAAAACCGACGCCACGAGGCGCATGTAAGGGCGGCCTTTTTCGGTGATCCGGATGCGATGGTCGTCGATCAGCACACTGCCGTTTTCCTGAAACGGCTGCAATGACTCCAGCTCGTCGGAAAAGTCGGTGGCGACGTCGAAATTGAACTCGCCTGCGATCGCGTCCAGATTCACCGCCATGTCGCACATCAGCCGCTCGATGATATTGCCGCGCAAGCGATCATCGTCGGACAAGACGATGCCCTTCACCGTGGCCAGCTTGCCCTCCGCAATCGCGCGCGAATAATTTCCCACGGCGGGGGCATTCTGCGCAAAGCCCTGCGGCAGGCGGCTGATCGCCGAAGCGCCCAAGCCCACCAGCGCATCGGCGTCGTCGTCGGTATAGCCTTGAAAATTTCGCTGCAGCCGTCCGCTGCTCGCGGCAGGCGCCAACTGATCGTCCGGTCGCGCATAGTGATCGAGGCCGATCGGCTGATAGCCGAATTGCACCAAAGTTTCGTGCGCGGCCTCGGCTTGCGCCAGCCGCTCCTGCGACGACGGCAGATCGGATTGATTGATCAGTCGCTGCTGCGGCCGAAACCAGGGCACATGGGCGTAACCGAAAACCGCGACCCGCTGCGGCTTCAACGTATGGGCCAAAGTGGCGGTCCGCCGCACGTCGGCAACGGTCTGCTTGGGCAGGCCGTACATCAAATCGATATTGATGCGGTCGATCCCGAACTCGTTCAACATGTCGGCCGCGGCCTTGACGGTGTCGAAGGGCTGGATGCGGCCGGCGGCCTGCTGCACATGCGCGCTGAAGTCTTGCACGCCGAGGCTCGCGCGATTGACGCCGATGTCGCGCAGCGCCTGCAGCAGCGACCGCGTGACATAGCGCGGATCCAATTCGATCGCGTGTTCGCGGATCGCCGAGAGATCGAAACGGTGGGCGAGCTCGTCGGTGACGAATTTGAGCAAATCGGCGTCGAGGATCGAGGGTGTTCCGCCGCCCCAATGGATATGAGTGACTTTACGTCGGCCGGCATGGCTGGCGACCAGCGCGATCTCTTCGACAAGACGCTGCGCGTAGGCCGCGATCGGCTCGTCTCGCAGCATCGCCTTGGTATGGCAGCCGCAGTAGTGGCAAAGCTCCCGGCAAAACGGAACGTGCAGATATAAGGAGAGCGTGGCTTCGCCGGGGAGGCCGGCAAGCCACGAGCGATAGACATTCGCATCGACCGCCGCACTAAAATTCGGGGCGGTCGGATACGACGTGTATCGCGGGACTGCTCGTTCGAGCATATTTGTCATTCTTGTTACTCGCATGGGCGGACCGGCCGGCGCCAATAAAATATACCGCCCTGCCGTGGTCCGATTGACTTATGTCAATTGAATGGCGCGCGCTGCCAAGCACCAAATAAATCGCCGCGGTGCGAGTGCCTCAACGGGGCCAAACCGCCGGATAAGATCCATGCGGCGGCTGCGCGCGTTTTTCATCATCGCGGGCGATCGGCAACGTCCTTGTATCGCGCTTGTCGTCGGGTGGCGACGCGCGGCGTTCACTCGGTCCACGATCAATGTCAGCCGGTCGCACGCTTGCGATGCGGCCCACAATCGTGGCGCAAAATTTCGAAAATTGATCTAGCGTGCGCATAGCTATCTGGCGTTTTTCCGGCCTTACGGCCGTCCCCACATATCAGCGAGCGTTCGCGGCCTCACTCTGCAGTGCATCGAGCGTGTCGGCATTCGGGCAGTAATGCCGCCACATTGGATCGTCGGGAACGAGCAAGAGGTCGCGCTGGCATCGCTTCTTGCTGACGCAGCTCGAACACAGCCGCTGCAAATCGCGTATCGTGCTCGGTTCGCTCTTGGCCAGCGCGTCGGCATCGAGATGCAACGCGTCCATTCGATCCAGCAACTGCTTCGCCGCGTCGGGCCCGAGCGCCGCCATTTCACGCAGATCGTGCGACGAAAGGCCGACGTCTCTGGCGATACGCGCGATTTCATTTTTATCGCAGGCGTCGAGTCGCTGGCGGTATTGGCGGATCAGCTTGCGATTACGCAGCCAGCCGCGAAATACCTCGAAGACTGAATTGAAAGCCGAATCGGTCTTGACCGGATTCGATGCCAGCATAAAAGTCTCCTCCCACAGACTACAAACAATAGGGCGCTGATTTTTCGGGGCCTTGATCCATATCAATCGCTAGGCGCAACATTTACCGGCGCAACCGGTCTTTCGCACATGCGAAAGATCAAAACGGCAGGGCCTTTTTTGCCGTTCAATGCGCGCGCAGCCGCTGCCGATTTCCGGCCAGCGGCAACGACGGTGGTGCATGTCGGCCGATCTCATCTCCTGGCTTCCATTGGCGGCAAAATTGATCGTAACAGCGGCCATCGTGGTCGCCGCCTCGGTGATTGCCGAGCGGGTCGGAGCTCTCGCCGGGGCGCTGGTCGCCACCCTGCCGGTCACGATCTGGCCGGCCTATGTGTTCCTCTCGCTCGATCATGACGGCGGCTATATCGCGCAGGCCGCGCTGAGCGGCCTCGTCATCAATGCCGCCACCGGTTTATTCTTGTTGGTCTATGCGGCGCTTGCGCAAAGGCGCGGGACCTTCGTCAGCCTCACGCTCGCCGCCGCATGCTGGATTGCGCTCGCGCTGTTGGCGCGCTCGATCGGCTGGACTTTCGCGACCGCCGGTCTGCTGAACTTGCTCGTCTATCCCGCCTGCCTGTGGCTTGGCAGCGCGTTGCGTACGGCTGAGATGCCGCAGCTCAGACATGCCTGGTACGACTTGCCGCTGCGCACGATCCTGGTCTGCGGCTTGATGGCGGCGATCCTCGAGGCCAGCAACTGGGCGGGACCGATGCTGACCGGCCTGCTCGCCGTCTTTCCGATCTCGAGCACCAGCCTCATTCTCATCCTGCAGCCGCGGATCGGCGGTCGCGCATCCGCCGCGGTGATTGCCAACAGTGTATGGAGCCTGTTCGGGATCAGCTTTGGTCTCGCGGCGCTCAATCTCGCGGTCGTGCCGCTCGGCGCGGTTCTATCGCTTGCCGCGGCGCTGGCCATTCCCATCGTTTGGAATCTGACCGTCTGGCTCGTCCACCGGCGCTCCACATTCGCCTTGAACTAGGCGGGTGAGACGACCGACCTGGCGCATTGATTTTCATCAAGGCATTGCGCCGCCTTACGGCCATATAGAAAATTTAAAATGGCGGACTTAAAGAGAAAAAGCGCTCCTTGCCCGAAAGAGGCCGCAACGTTGGTAGTCTCGACATTTTGGCAGCAATCCGGTAGCAAAACGCGCGGCAGGACCTCAATGAAAATCCGGCGATTCGTGATGACGCAGAACGAGCGGTGACGATGATAAAGAGCGTAAAGAATCGTTTTTCAATGACGCACGGGTTCATCGCATGCGTCGCGATTGCCGGATTTGCCACAAGCGCGGCAGCTCAAAATTCGACCGTCCTGACGGGGAACACCAACGATCTGCGGCCTCTTTACGCGGATGCTGGAGATATCGCCGAGGGTAAGCGGCTCGCCGATTCCTCCTGCGCCGGCTGTCACGGCGCAAATGGGATTAGTGCGAGCCCGGGCGTGCCTAATCTTGCCGGCCAGCGTCCAGCCTATCTTTACCTTGAGCTGCGGGCCTACCAATCCGGCGTCCGCGGCGACAGCGCCATGAATAATGCCGTCAAGTTTCTCAATGACGACGCGCTCGTCAAGGTGGCGGCCTACTTTTCCAGCCTCGAACCCGCTCAACCCAGGCCTGCGAGTGGCTCAGCCGCGGTTGTTCCCAAACCCGACGCGCTGCAGGCCGGCAAAAGCGCGGCTGCCGTATGCACGGGATGCCATGGCGAATCCGGCATCACCAAGACGCCGGGGATGCCGAATCTGGTCGGGCTGGATCCGAAATACTTCGTCGCCGCGATCAACGACTACAAGAACGGGCAACGTAAGAATGAGTTGATGAAGTCGATGGCCGTGGCCATTAGCGATGCGAACGCAACTAACATGGCGCTCTATTTCGCGTTGCAGAAGCCAGCGCCGGCGAAAACCCCGGCGCCAGGTGATGCGGCGAAAGGCAAAGCCGCGGCGGATGCCTGTGCCGGATGCCACGGCGAACAAGGCGTTAGCGGTACGCCCACGACTCCGAGCTTGGCCGGACAGGATGCGGAATACACCGCGGCCGCGCTGCGGGCGTATAAAGACGGCACGCGCAACAATGAAACGATGAAAGGGCTGGCGACGCCGCTCGACGACGCTGCCATCAAAAATCTTGCAGCCTATTATGCGACTCAACAGCCGCAGGCGCCCAAAGTGCGCAAACCGCTAACGACGCAGGAATGGACGGAAAGGTGCGAGCGTTGCCATGGTCTCAATGGCAACAGCACCAGTCCGCGCTTGCCGGCCCTCGCCGGACAGCGCACGGACTATCTCATAAAAGTGTTGCATGTCTATCGGACCGGTGCGCGCAAAAGTCCCGAAATGGCCGCCATGTCCGGCGACCTGACCGAAAATGATATCGATAATCTAGCGGCGTATTTTGCGGGTCAAAGAGCGCGTTCTGTTCTGTATGTCGTGACACCGGGAAAATAATGGGCGGAAACTCGGGTAATTGAAATAGTTAGCCTCTTGACCTGGATCAACGCCTGGAATCTGCTGCCGTCGCAAACAATTCTTTTACTTTCGGCAGATAGCTACGCAAACGCAAACGAGATGAAAGAGAGGAAAAAGTTATGAAAAACGTAAAAGTGAAGCTGGCGAGGACCATTATCATTGGCGGATCAGCCGCACTGGCGGCCGCTGTATTATTCGCAGGATTGGTTGTTGCTCCTCGATCCGCCACAGCGCTGCCGGCCTATGCCCAAAAAGAAGGTAAGGCTTGCGGATATTGTCATGCGAATCCAGCGGGCGGCGGCGAGCGAAACGCCAGGGGCAAACAATACGAAGCGAACGGCCACTCCTTCAAGAAATAGCGAAATAGCGAGGGATTCGCCCCTCTCATTCGCGAACTCTCGTTCTGAAGGCTGACGAGCGTGGTATATAGCGCTGTTGCGGCGTAGGATTTAGTTTCTAAAGCTATCCCCGTCGCAACAGCCTATCCGCCTCGGTCGTTATTCCTGCGCCTGCAGGTCCGCGATTTGCTGCGGCTACGAAGGCGCCGCCGCCCTCGCTTGTCGGCGGTCCGATCCGGCGTTCAAACTGGCCTGCCGGACCCGCGCCGCGATCTGAATTCCTAGCCGACCTTGTCGTGACTCGGGAAGGCATCGCATTTGCGCGGCATGATTCGTCGCGAGGTGCTCGCCCATCTGCGCCGGCTGGTTCCGCGCATCCGCAGACGTTGACCAATGACCCGCATCACGTTCCGTGATTTTGTGGACGGCGATAACGCAAATGGACGGCACTGCATGGCCGAGCCGCGCGAAGTACGAATAGTTCAGAAAAAGCCCGTCCATTGATATGGATCAACTCCGATTTGGCTCCAGTTCGCAATAAGTAAAAAATTACCGCCGGACGGGAGCGGCGGAAATGCACGTACCGCAAGTTCGATCAGTTCGACGTTATTGACCTGATCGGAGGCGGAAAAAAAGCCAAAACTCCCACGAAAACACTCAAAGCGGGCAACCCATGCCGCGACACATCGTTCGACTCTTGCTCCTCATGGTGGCCTTCGCCTTGCTGGCATACGGAGCAAAACAATTTTTCACTGTCGATTCGTTTTATGAATATGGCCACTATCGGGGAACATCGGTAGCCGAGATCGCCGCCGAGAAGCCGAGATACAAAGGCAACGCCTATTGCGTCTCGTGCCATGCCCAGCAGGTCGCGGAATGGACCAATGGCGTCCACAACAGCATCGATGTGGGCAAGGTCGTAAAATGCGAGGTCTGCCATGGGCCGGCTGGAGGGCGAGACGTTGAGGCCACTTATGTGCCGCCGACGACCGGTCCGGATCATCCGAAAAATCTGAAAATGGTGGTGCCGGCCGACACGCGACAGCTGTGCACACTCTGCCATGAACGGATGACCGGAAGACCGTTGCAGCAGCGTCAGATCGTCGTTGCTGACCATGCCGGAACACAACAGTGCACTGTTTGTCATAATCCCCACTCGCCCAGGCTCGGATTGGTAGCGGCCGCATCGACGGCGCAGGCCGGCGACGCGGCGGTAGGCAAGGTCAAGGCCGCGGAATGCGCGGGCTGCCACGGCGCCGACGGCGTGAGCAATAATCTTCCCGGCCCGACTCTCGCGAACCAAAATGCAGCCTATGTCATCGATGCGCTCAAGGCCTACAACAGCGGCGCGCGCAATGACCCCATGATGAGCGCGGCGGCCAAGATGAGCGATGAAGATGCCGCAAACCTTGCCGCTCATTTTGCCGAAATGAAATGCGAGAACGCTCTGACCGCGGACAAGCAGGCGACATTGCCGGGTCACGCGACCGCGGCCAAATGTACCGCTTGCCACGGTGCCAACGGAAAGAGCAGCAATCCCTCGTGGCCGAACCTCATCGGGCAATCCAAGACCTATCTGGTCAACGCGCTGAAACACTACGGCAGCGGCGCCCGCAAGAACGCCATCATGGCCCGGATCGTGAAGGGTTTGAGCGATTCAGAAATCGAAAATGTAGCGGCCTATTACGCCGCCGCGACTTGCAAGTAAGGCACGGCGAACAGAATTTTGACTGGGAGCGCTGCAAATGGACGAGAACGAACGACTTGAGCCACACGACAAGGAGCGTCGCGATTTTCTGAGTTGTCTCGGAAGCGCCATCGCCTGCGGCGCCGCGGCAGTGGCTGCAAACTCGGTAGCGTCTCCGGCAACGGCGGCCACCCCGGCAGCAGCTGCGGCCGCCGAGCCGGCGATACCAGGATACGATTGGTCAAAGCATCAATGGGGGTTCGGCGTCGATGCCGAAAAATGCATCGGCTGCTTGCGTTGCGTCGAGGCCTGCAAGAAAGAAAACAACGTTGCGCTGGACCCGAATCACTTCCGCACCTGGGTCGAGCGCTACGTCACCTTGCAAGGCGAGGACAAAGCGCGAATCGACAGCCAGCATGACCCGGTGAATATCGCGGCGTCGCCCAAGGAGGGCGAATATCGTTTCGCCAACCGGTACAAGGACGCCAATGTCGAGAAGGCCTTCTTTGTGCCGAAGCTGTGCAATCACTGCACCAATCCGGCCTGCGTGCAGGTATGTCCGACCGGCGCGACCTACAAAACCGAGGACGGCGTCGTCGTCATCGATCATACTTACTGCATCGGCTGCCAGTATTGCGTGCAGGCCTGCCCTTATGGCGCGCGTTTCTTCAATGAGGAAAAGAACGTCACCGACAAGTGCACCTGGTGTTACCACCGCATTACCAAGGGGCTGCAACCGGCTTGCGTCGAGGTTTGTCCGGTTGGCGCGCGCGTTTTCGGCGATCGCAACGACAAACAAAGTCCAATAAGCCAGTTCATCCAAAACAATCGAGTCCGGGTGCTTAAGCCAGAGACCGGCAACGCTCCGAATGTCTTTTATGTGGGCATAGACAAGGACGTGATCTAATGGAGACCCTTTTTCACGCTTCGCCGTTCACCAGTTATGTTTGCTGGATAAAGAACCAGCGATCGTTGTTCGTCAGCCGGACCCGGCCCTGAACCTTACGCCGCAATACGATCAACTGACGTCGGAGCGCGGCGTTCTCGGCTTCAAGCCGGCTCTTCGACTTGAATGGCGCGGCTAAGACGGCCAGTACGAAACATAGTAGCGCGATCATGGTGCGCTGCTTACGAATCCCCTCATTTTCAAATGACCCCATAAACACCGGCAAACGCAGGCAGTTCGAGCAGCATGGCCGCGAAGCGTTCGACCAGCGGCCGCAAGCGGAACTCCGGCATCATCGGTATA
>CABECD010000300.1_pt1 | contig 10298 bp, 7 predicted proteins | sample 3132731 | NCBI WGS metagenome assembly CABECD01 (sample SAMEA5534347, study PRJEB31848) | metagenome | biome: tundra; feature: field; material: soil | place: USA | collected 2013-05 | depth 0.45 m | reverse complement strand
GCGGCCTGGTCCTCGTCCTCGTAGCCCCAGGTCTCCATCGCCGACGGCCACTTCAGCGCGATCTCGCGCGTGGTGGTGCCGACCTTCACCGCGCCGATCGAATCGTACAGCCATTTGAGCGCTATATCGTAGGTGTCCTTCTGCTCCTGCGTGGGCTCTTTGCCGACGCAATAGGTGCGGTAATAGCAGGACTTGTAGCCGTTCCAGGTCACCGCCGCGAGATCCATGAACACGATGTCGCCGGGCTGGATGATGCGGTCGGAGAAGTTGCGCCAGTTCGGCCAGGTGTTCGGACCGGACGACACGATCACGTCCTCGACGTCCTCGATACCGGGAATATTGTAGAGATACTTCATCAGATGCGCGGTGACCTGGTTCTCGGTGACGCCGGGGCGCAGGAACTTCATGCACTCCCAGTGCGTGGCGTCGCAGATGGCGCCGACGATGCGGAAACACTCCTGCTCGTCGAGGTTCTTGACCGCGCGCGCTTCCATCATCGGGGTCATGCCGTCGACCCAGTTGATGTTGTGCTCCTTGAAGACCTGGATCATGTTGATGTCGATGAAGTCGCACCCGAGCTTCTGGCCCGCGACGCCGTTGTCCTTCATCGCCTGGATCACCGCCTTCGCGAATTTGGTCACCTGCTGGGTCGAGGCGGGACCGGCGGCGCCTTTGATCCAGGCGAACGAGTGACGCACGTTCTCTTTCGGAATCCACGGCACATGCCGCTCGATCTGGAAGCCGATGTCACCCTGTTCGAACAATATTGGCCGGCCGTCGCCGCACAGCATGGCGTAGCGCAGGCCGGGCTTGAGCCGGCACCAGCCCGGGGTCAGCGTGGCGGTGATGTAGCGCACGTTCTCGTCGTACATGCAGAGCACGGCGCCGAGGCCGTGCTTCTTCATCATCTTCCGTGCGCGCTCGATGCGGTATTCGCGCAGCCGGTCCCAGTTGACCCGCTGCTGCCAATCCATTCCTGCGATGCCGAAATTCGCAACACCCATGACGTCCTCCCGCGCGGCGCGTAGACCGCACCGTTTCCTGGCCAATTCGCGGGGATGTTATTCGGATGGCGTCCCTGAAAGAAATAATATAATCATGGCTTCGGCATTATTTTTTATAATAGAGATGGTGCATGCGTAATATCCCCCTGGGGCAGATCCGCGCCGTCATCGCGGTCTGCGAGGAAGGCTCCTTCACCCGTGCGGCCGAACGGGAAAACGCAACGCAATCGGGCATTTCGCAGCATGTGGCGGCGGTCGAGCGCAAGCTCGGGGTCAAGCTGTTCGAGCGCGCGGCCGGGCGCGTGACGCCGACGCCGGCGGGCCTGCGCTACTACAAAAGCTGCGTGCAGGCGGTCGGCGCGCTGGAGAACGCCGCCGAGGAGGCGCGCGCGCTCGCCGGCCAGGTGGCGGGCGAATTGCGCATCGGGCTGATGCCGACCTTCACCCGCGCGGTGCTGGCGCCGGTGCTCGACGACTTCGTGCCGCGCTGCCCGGAGGTGCGCCTGCACATCGTCGAAGGCTATAGCGGGCTGCTCACCGAAATGACGCTCGACGAAGAGCTCGACTTCGCGGTGGTGCCGGCCTTCGAGGGCACCATCGGACTGAAATCGCGCCTGCTGGTGCGCGACCGCGAAATGCTGATCTCCGGTCCGAAGCGCGGGTTTGCGCCGCTGGCGCCGCTGCGGCTTTCCGAATGCAAGCCGCTGAAATTCGTGGTGCCGGGACCGGACAATATCCGCCGGCGCAATCTGGAAACCTATTTCCAGAGCCACGGCGTCGAAGTCGAGGCCATGCTGGAAATGGACGCCATGATCGCCACACTCGAATTCGTCGCCCGCTCCGACTGGGTGACGATCCTGCCGAGCGTGATCTCGATCAACGACATCGGCCGCGGCGAGTTGATCGTCAATCCGATCGTGGCGCCCGAGCTGCACGCCGAGTTCGTGGTGATCCAGCCGACCCGGCGCACGCTATCGACCCAGGCGCGGCTGTTCCTGCAACGCTTCGAAGCCGAAGTCGCGCATATCCACGATGTGTGGGACGAGGCGATTAAGGGACCGAAGAAGACAAAACTGCGCGCGGCGATTTGAGGTGCAGTTTACGTGAGCGCTGTTGCCGCGGCTTGTGCCTCCGGGACGACGTCATGATCGTAAAGCCGCTTGCGGAACGCGGCGTGGGCGGCGATCTCGGCGTCGCGCACGCCCAGATCCGCGTACAAGGAATCGTAGCGCAGGCCGTTTTCGCGCGCGCCACGCTGGACCAGCGCGACCCGCTCACGGCGCAGGCGATCATAGGCGAGCAGCGCCGCCGGCGCAGTCTTTCGGTCCGCGCGCGCCAGGATTGTCGCCAGCGCCATGCCATCCTCGATCGACTGGTTGGCTCCTTGTCCGAGATGGGGAAGCATCGGGTGCGCGGCATCGCCGAGCAGCGTCAGCCTCCCCCGGGTCCACGTTGCCAGCGGTTCACGATCGTAGAGAGCCCAGCGGAACGTCGCTTGAACTTGGCTCAACAATGACTCGATGCGTGGGTCCCAGCCTGCGAACTCCCGGCGCAGCACGTCGGGGTCGCCGGGCGCCGACCACGATTCCTTCATCTCCTGGTCCGCCGGCACGAAGCCCACGTAGTTGATGAGCTGCCCGGCACGCACGGGAAAGGTGAGGAAGTGTTTGCCTTGGCCCAGCCACATCAGCCACGAGTCGACCGGCCAGTCCGGAATGCGCTCATGCGCCAGCACGCCGCGGTAGGCGACTGACCCATGGAAGACGGGGCGAGATGGCGGAGCGACGTACTGCCGAAGCTCGGAGTGGATGCCGTCCGCCGCAATGACGACGTCACCTTCGGCGACCGCGCCATTGGCGAACGACACGCGCGCCACCTCGCCGTCCTGCTCAAAGCCGCTGCACCGGTGTCCGGTGTGCACCACCCCGGCGGGCAGCGCGCCGGCCAGCATCTCGACAAGATCGGCGCGGTGCATCCCGAATGTCGCGTTCCAGCCCGAGGAGTCTGTCACCTGGACCGGCGCGATCGGGGCGCCATCGTGCCGGAAGTAATGAGAACCGGGGCCGACTTTGGCTCCCCACTTCTCGACTGCGGGTCCGAGTGCAACCCGCTCCAGTTGGCGCACGCTGTTCGGTGTCAGGAACACCCCGGCCCCGACCTCGCCGAGAGCGGGTGACTGCTCATAGACCGAAACCCGGAGGCCGTGTGCGATCAGCGCGTTCGCAGCGAACAGGCCGCCAATTCCGCCTCCGACGACTATGACATCGGGTCGCGACTGCACCATCATCACACCGTCATCCACGTGCCGTCGGCGTCCACCGACTTGAACACCGCTTCCAGCGCCGCCGCGGTCTGCAAAATGCCCGCGGGCGAGATCGGGAACGTGCCCTGCCCCATCGCGGCCTTGGCGAAATAATCCAGATTGCGACCGAGATGAAAGTCGGCCGGGCGGTCGATGATTTCCGGCTCCTGGCCGGCGCGACGCACGATCGCGCGCGTCTCGCTCACGCTCTCGGCGCGGCAATTCTCGCCATAGACCGCGATGCGCCAGTCGAACGGCGTCTTGAGGGTGGTAGCGAGCGTGCCGGTAGCGCCGTTTTCGAATTCGATCAGCGCGGCGGTGGTGTCGCCGGTCGGCAGCTTGAGCGCGCGCGCCTTCGACAGCGCGCTGATGCGCCGCATCGGGCCGACCAGGTCGCGAAAACAGTCGAGCACGTGGATGCCCATGCCGGTCATGCCGCCGGCGCGGCTTTCCGCCGCGACCGACCGCCAGCTGTCGGCGGGAACGTTGGCCAGCCAGTCGTGGCTGTAATTGCCCTCGACATGCATGATGGCGCCGAAGGCGCCGGACTGCATCAGTTCGTCGAGCACGCGCATCGACGGCATCAGGCGGAAATGATGGCCGACGCCGATCACGATGCCGGCGCGCTTGCACGCCTCCAGCATGGCCACGGCATCAGCCTTGCTTAAAGCGAACGGCTTCTCGCAATAGATGTGTTTTTTGGCCGCTGCCGCCGCCTCGACTTGCGCGCGGTGCTTTGAGTGCGGCGTCGCCAGGATCACCGCTTGCACTTGGGCATCGGCGAGCACCTCCGCGAACGAAGTGCCGATGGCGATTTTATGCTCGGCGGCGAAATCGCGCACCGTGTCGGGCTCGAGCGTGACGCCGCGCACGAAATTGATCGGCGCGCCGAAATCGCGCGCCGCCTTCACCAGGGTCTTGCCCCACCAGCCGAGGCCGACGATTGCGGTGTTCAACATTGTTTCCATGCTCTCACATTGTCATGGCCGGGCTTGTCCCGGCCATCCCGATTCACGAGGCACGACTTTGCCTTCCTAAGCGGGATCACCGGGTCACGGCGCTTCGCGCCGGCCCGGTGATGACAGAAAAAATTATGCCGCGGGCGCGCCGGGCTGCTTCATCGGATGCGCGCGCGCGAAGGCGTCGTTCGCCATGCAGGTGTCGACGATGCGTTTCACCGTCGGGAATGGCGCCAGATCGACCTTGAAATACGTCGAGCCCGCCGCCTGCCCGGCCAGACAAATGTCGGCGATGGTGATCTGGTCGCCCTGACAATAGCGCCCGGTCTGCTTCGAAGTGGAGAGATTGGTCTCCAGCGCCTTCAAGGCCTCCACGTGCCAATGGTGGCCCCATTTCAGCACGCCCGCTTCGTCGACCTTGTATTCATGCGCCAGGTATTCGCGCACCCGCGGCACGATCAGCGGATGGGTGTCGCAGGCGATGATCTGCGCCAGGCCGCGCACCCGCGCGCGCGCCTTCGGATCCTTCGGCAATAGCGGCGGGTTGGGATGCGTCTCGTCGAGATATTCGAGAATGGCGAGCGACTCGAACAGCACCGTGCCGTCGTCCTCGATCAGCGCCGGCAGCGCCATCATCGGATTGATCTTGCGAAAGGCGTCCTCGCGCTGCTTGCCCTGCATCAGGTTGACGTCGATCACCTCGTCGGGCGTGATGCCCTTGAGGTTGAGCGCGATGCGCACGCGGAACGTCGCCAGCGAGCGCCAGAACGAAAAGAGTTTCATGGATGGCCTCCCCGGCCGTGGTGCGCGGTCGACTACTTCTTGCGTTGAGTCCAATAGACCGTCATGCGCGAGCCGTCGCCGCCGCCGAAGCCGTGCTTGCTGGCGTCCTCGAAGCCGGCGAGCGCGGCCTTGGTGGCGCGCATGTCGGCGCCCAGCGCCTCACCGGTCGCGATCATGGTGCGCAGATCCTTGACGCCATTGGCGATGCTGAAGGTGGTCGGCCCGGGGTCCTTGCCCTCGAACATTTTGACGATCATGTCGGCGCGCATCGCCAGCGCCTTGTTGGCGCCGTTGCTCTCGACGAACAGATCGAGCAGACGCTTGGGCTCCCAGCCGACGCTCCTGGCAATAGCGAAGGCCTCGCCATAGGCCTGCCAGGCCACCATCAGCGGCAGATTGATCGCGAGCTTCATCGCCGAACCGGCGCCGACCGGCCCGCAATGCTCGACCTTGCGGCAGAGCTGGTCGAGGATCGGCTTGGCCCGCGCGGCATCCGCTGGTTCTGCCCCCATGAGCCCCAAGAGCTGGCCCTTGCGCGCCGGCGCGGTCGAGCCGCCGACCGGACACTCCACCAGCACGGCGCCCTTAGCCCGCACCTTGGGCGCGAGTTCGGTTTCGACCTTGGGCGCCACCGTGCTCATCTCGATGAACAGCTTGCCCTTGACGTCGCCGGACAGCAGCCCGGACGGCCCGTTATACACGGCGTCGATCGCCGCGCCGTCGGTCAGCATGGTGATGACCGCCTCGCTGGCGGCGGCGACGGCGGCCGGGGTGGCGGCGACCTTGGCGCCGGCGTCCGCCAGCGGCTTGGTCTTTTCCGGCGAGCGATTCCAGACGGTCACCTGGTGGCCGACTTCCATCAGCCGCGCGGCGAGGTTGCCGCCCATGGCCCCGAGACCGGCTACACCGATATGCATGGCTGCTCCCTCTATGCTTTTGCCGGGACGATAGGCGATCGCGGCGCGGCTTGAAAGCCGCCCTGCGACATTTGCCCACTCGACAGCCCCGCCCCCGACCCACTAAGAGGGAGCCCGTAATGCGTGGGCGCATTGCACCGTTTCATTTTCGCAGCAAAGGAATGTTGAATGGTTGCGGCCAAAAAGACGAACAAGAAAAGCAAGGGCACGGTCGGCATTATCGGCCTCGGCATCATGGGCGGGGCCTTCGCGAAAAACCTTAGCCAAGCCGGCTGGCGCGTGGTCGGTTACGACATCAGCGCGGCGCGCCGCCGCGAGGCCGCCCGCGCCGGCGTCGAGATTGCCCGCGATGCCGCCGGTGTGGCGGCCGCGGTGCCGACCGTTCTCACCAGCCTGCCCAAGCCGCAGGCGCTCATAGATACCGTGCGCGCCATCGCCGCCGCCAAGCTGCCGCGCAAGCTGCTGGTGGAAATGAGCACCTTCGCGATCTCGGATAAGGAAAAAGCCGCGCGCGCGCTCGCCAAGGCCGGCCATCTGATGCTCGATACCCCGGTCAGCGGCACCGGCTCGCAGGCCATAAATCGCGACCTGGTGTTCTATGCCAGCGGCGATCCCCGCCACATCAAGCGGCTGCGGCCGATGTTCCAAGCCTTCGGCCGCCACGTCTTCGATGTCGGCGCCTTCGGCAATGGCAGCAAGATAAAATACGTGGCCAACCTGCTGGTCGCCATCAACAACGTGGCCACCGCCGAAGCCATGGTGCTGGGCATGAAGGCCGGCCTGCCGCCGCAACTGATCTTCGATCTGATCACCCCGGGCGCCGGCAATTCGCGCGTGTTCGAATTGCGCGCGCCGATGATGGTGAAGGGTAACTACAAAGACGCCACCATGAAGATTTCGGTGTGGGACAAGGACATGCGGGTGATCGGCGGCTACGCCCGCAAGATCCGCGTGCCGACCCCGATGTTCGACGCCACCAAGCCGGTCTACCTGAAGGCGATGAAGAGCGGCTACGGCGCACAAGATACCGCCGCGGTCTGCGCCGTGCTGGAGAAGATGGCGAAGGTGAAGCGGCGTAAAAGATGAGAACTGTCATCGCCCGCGAAAGCGGGCGATCCAGTAATCGCCGAGGGTCTTTGCTTACACCGAGCGACCGTGGATACTGGATGCCCCGCTTGCGCGGGGCATGACAGAAAACATTCGTTGGGAGGCGAGTATGGCGTCATTGCAGCAGCTATCAGAGCTTCGCGATGGCATGCGGATCGACTGGAACGTAGCCATAACCATGGACGACGGCCTGGTCGTGCGCGCCGACGTCTATCGCCCGGCGAAGGATGGCCAGTTTCCGGTGCTGCTGACCTACGGTCCCTACGCCAAGAATCTCGCCTTCCAGGACGGCTATCCGAGCGCCTGGCAGCGCATGGCGGAAAAACATCCTGACGTCACCGCCGGTTCCTCCAACAAATACCAGAACTGGGAAGTGGTCGACCCGGAGAAATGGGTGCCGCACGACTATGCCTGCGTGCGCGTGGATTCCCGCGGCTGCGGCTGCTCGCCCGGCTTCATCGACCATTTCTCGCCGCGCGAAACCAAGGACTACTACGACTGCATCGAATGGGCCGGCGTGCAGCCCTGGTCGAACGGCAAGGTCGGGCTCAACGGCATTTCCTATTACGGCATGAACCAGTGGCACGTCGCCTCGCTGCAGCCGCCGCATCTCGCCGCCATGTGCGTGTGGGAAGGCTCGGCCGACTGGTACCGCGACATGACGCATCACGGCGGCATTCTCTCCACGTTCTGGGAGAACTGGTACGACATGCAGGTGAAGACCGTGCAATACGGCGCCGGCGAGCGCGGCAAACGCAGCCGCGTGCACGGCGAACTGGTGTGCGGGCCAGAGACGCTGAGCGAAGAAGAGCTGGCCAAGAACCGCTCCGATTTCGGCGGGCAAATCCGGGCCCATCCGCTCGACGATAAATATCACCGCGATCGCTCGCCGGTGTGGTCGCAGGTGGTGACGCCGCTGTTCACCGCCGCCAATTGGGGCGGCCAGGGTCTGCATCCGCGCGGCAATTTCGAAGGCTTTGTGCGCGCGGCCTCCAAGCAGAAATGGCTGGAGGCGCACGGCATCGAGCACTGGACGCATTTCTACACCGACTACGGCCGCGAGCAGCAGCTGCGTTTCTTCGACTACTTCCTGCACGGTAAGGACACCAGCTGGTCGAAGCAGCCGCGCGTACAGTTGCAGGTGCGTCATCCGGCTGAGAAATTCGTCGCGCGCGCCGAGGACGCCTGGCCGATTGCGCGCACGCAATGGACCAAGTTCTATCTCGATCCCAAGACCATGGCGCTCTCGACCAAGAAGCCGTCCGGCAGCGCCAAGCTTGAATTCGCCGCCATGGGCGACGGCCTCACCTTCCTTACCCCGGGGCTCGAACACGAAACCGAGATCACCGGCCCGTCGGCGCTCAAGCTGTTCGCCTCTTCCTCCACCAAGGATGCCGACTTCTTCATCGTGCTGCGCGTTTTCACCGGCGACCTCAAAGAAGTGGTGTTCCAGGGAGCCATCGATCCGCACACGCCGATCGCGCAAGGCTGGCTGCGTGCCTCGCATCTCAAGCTCGACAAGAAACTGTCGCTGCCCTACCGGCCCTATCACACCCACGACAAGAAGCAGCCGCTCAGCAAGGGCAAGCCGGTTGAACTCGACATCGAGATCTGGCCGACCTCGATCGCGGTTCCCGCCGGCTACCGCATCGGCCTGTCGGTGCGCGGCAAGGATTACGAATATGGCGGCGCCAGCGGCGGCAAGCTGTCGAACTTCAAGAACGAACTCACCGGTTGCGGCCCGTTCCTGCACAACGATCCGCACAACCGCCCGCCCGCTGTTTTTAGCGGCACCACCGGCCTGCATTTCGGCCGCGGCAAGGTGGCCTATCTGCTGCTGCCGATCATTCCGCCGAAAAAGCAGGCAGCCGGCAAGAAGCGCGGGCGGCGCAAATAATATTTACTTGGTCATTCCGGGACGCGAGCCAACGGGTCCTCGCGAAGCGCGGCCCGATGACAGGCTCCGCTCGCGGGTCCGGAATCCATACTCCGCAGCGCTGGGGTTATGGATTCCGGGTTCGCGGTCTAAAGCCCGCGCCCCGGAATGACGGAATAAGACCGACGACCAATTAGGGTGTTCATTTCCATCGCACAGTCGGCCGCGGGATGCCCCTGCTGCAATAGGGCCAAAACGGCGCGCCGCGGCGCAACGCCGCAACCGGGCTTTACAGGGTGGAATACATTGGCCGATGATGGGTTTGGTTCGGTCCGTCGCACTTGCAGCGACGGCCGGGAAAGCCGCTTTATGATTTTCGTGTTGAATCCGGCCGTGTTGGCTGATCAAAAATGCCCGCACCAGGCCGCTCAAAATGTGCAGCCCCGCCCGGGGCGATAAAGGGAGGAATACAATGTCTCGTAAAGTCACCCGCCGTAAATTTATGGCCGGCACCGCCGCCGGTGCCGCGCTGGCGACGTTCAAGTTTCCCACGCCGGCGATCGCGCAAGCCGCCCCGTTCAAGCTCGGCCTGCTCACCGTCAAGACCGGACCGCTGGCGCAGGGCGGTATCCAGATGGAACAGGGCGTCGTCACGTACCTGAAGGAGAAGAACTACACCTTCGCCGGGCGCAAGGTCGATTTCATTTCCGCCGATACCGGCGGCAATCCGGCCGGCACCAAGACCAAGGCACAGGAGCTGATCGAGCGCGATAAGGTCGACGCCATCCTCGGGCCGCTCGCCGCTTTCGAGCTGCTCGCCATCACCGACTATATCGCCCAGCAGAAAACTCCGTTGCTCAGCCTCGCCGGCGCCGACGACATGACGCAACGGCGACCCAACCCCTACTTCCTACGCCCATCGGCTTGCTCGTCGCAGGCGATGCACCCGATGGCCGACTTCGCGGCCAAGGAGCTGAAGCTCAAGAAGCTCGTCACCATTTCCGAGGACTTCGCCTTCGGCTACGAACAGATCGGCGGCTTCCAGCAGACCTTCGAGGAAAACGGCGGCAAGATCATCAACAAGATCTGGCCGCCGCTGGTCACGCCCGACTACACGCCCTTCGTCGCGCAGATCGCGGATTGCGACGGCGTGTGCCAGGGCTTCGCCGGCTCGAACCCGTTACGCTTCATGAAGACCTACGCCGCGGCCGGGCTCAAATTTCCGGTGGTGACCGGCGAAACCGGTGGCGACGACGCGCTCATGCGCGCCTTCGGCGACGAAGCGCTCGGCATGTACAGTTGCTGCCCCTATACGCTCGATCTCGCTACCGACGGCAACAAGCGCTTCGT
>CABECD010000297.1_pt1 | contig 10303 bp, 12 predicted proteins | sample 3132731 | NCBI WGS metagenome assembly CABECD01 (sample SAMEA5534347, study PRJEB31848) | metagenome | biome: tundra; feature: field; material: soil | place: USA | collected 2013-05 | depth 0.45 m | reverse complement strand
GCTTTGCGCATGGCAATATCCTTTAGTCGCGCGCCTTTTATCAGGGGTGGCCGGGATTCGCCACAGTCGTTGCGAGGCGTTTGCAAACGCTTCGCGCCATGCCTAGATGATGCCGATTGCAGGGGTTAACGCGTATGGCATCCAACGAAAGTCCCTCAAGTCCCACTTGGCACGGCACCACCATCCTGACCGTCCGCAAGGGCGGCACGGTGGTCATTGGCGGCGATGGCCAGGTCTCGATCGGGCAAACTATCGTCAAATCCAATGCCAAAAAAGTGCGTCAGCTCGGCAAAGGCGACGTGATCGGCGGCTTTGCCGGCGCTACCGCCGACGCCTTTACGCTGTTCGAGCGGCTTGAAACCAAGCTCGAGCAGTATCCCGGCCAGCTGCTGCGGGCTGCCGTCGAGCTCGCCAAGGACTGGCGCACCGACCGCTATCTGCGCCGGCTGGAAGCCATGATGATCGTCGCCGACAAGCAGGTCTCGCTGGTCTTGACCGGCACCGGCGACGTGCTGGAGCCGGAGGCCGGCGTCGCCGGCATCGGCTCGGGCGGTAACTACGCGCTCGCCGCCGCCCGCGCGCTGATCGACGGGCCGCTCGACGCCGAGCAGATCGTGCGCAAGTCGCTCGACATCGCCGCCGACATTTGCGTTTACACCAACCGCAATGTCACCATCGAGTCGCTGAAATCGTAAAGAGTGCCCCGTTGACCGACTTCTCCCCCCGCGAAATCGTTTCCGAACTCGACCGCTTCATCGTCGGCCAGAACGACGCCAAGCGCGCGGTCGCCATCGCGCTGCGCAACCGCTGGCGCCGGCTGCAGCTCGACGACAAACTGCGCGAGGAAGTGCTGCCCAAGAACATCCTGATGATCGGGCCGACCGGCGTTGGCAAGACCGAGATTTCGCGCCGGCTCGCCCGGCTGGCGGGCGCGCCGTTTCTCAAAGTCGAAGCTACCAAGTTCACCGAGGTCGGCTATGTCGGCCGCGACGTCGAGCAGATCGTGCGCGACTTGGTGGAGATTTCCATCGCGCTCACCCGCGAGCGCAAGCGCAAGGACGTGCAGGCTAAAGCGGAGCAAAACGCCGAGGAGCGCGTGGTCGATGCCCTGGTCGGCCCCGGCGCCAGCCCGGCCACGCGCGAGAGCTTCCGCAAGAAGCTGCGCGCCGGCGAGCTCAACGACAAGGAAATCGAGATCGAGGTGCAGTCGGGCGGCGGCGGCATGCCGATGTTCGAGATCCCCGGCATGCCGGGCGCGCAGATGGGCGCCATCAATCTCGGCGATATTTTCGGCAAGCTCGGCGGCGGGCGCGCCAAGGCGCGGCGCGTCACCGTGCTGGATTCGCACGCCATCCTGATCAACGAGGAATCCGACAAGCTGCTCGACAACGAACAGCTCATTCAGGAATCGATCAAGGCGGTGGAGCAGAACGGCATCGTGTTCCTGGACGAGATCGACAAGATCGCCGGGCGCGAGGGCCGCATGGGCGCCGACGTGTCGCGCGAAGGCGTGCAGCGCGACCTGCTGCCGCTGATCGAAGGCACCACCGTCAACACCAAACATGGTCCGGTGAAGACCGACCACGTGCTGTTCATCGCGTCGGGCGCGTTCCACATCTCCAAGCCGTCCGACCTGTTGCCCGAGTTGCAAGGCCGGCTGCCGATTCGCGTCGAGCTGAAAGCGCTCAGCCGCGACGATCTCCGCCGCATCCTCACCGAGCCGGAAGCGTCATTGATCAAACAATATGTTGCGCTGCTGAAGACCGAAGGCGTGACGCTGGATTTCAGCGAGGATGCCATCGACGCCATCGCCGACATCGCAGTGGCGGTGAATTCCGCGATCGAGAATATCGGCGCGCGCCGCCTGCAGACGGTGATGGAGCGCGTGCTCGACGAAATCTCGTTCGCCGCCACCGACCGCTCGGGCGAGACCGTCAAGATCGACGCGGCTTATGTGGAAAAACACATCGGCGATCTGGCCAAGAACGCGGATTTGAGCCGGTTTATTCTTTAGCGACGCGCGTTATTTCTTGGCCGTCATGCAATCCATGACAAATTTGGAACGCTCGGCCATCTTGATGTTCTGATCCGCCGCCTGCTTTTTGCACGCGCGCATTTTTTGCGCCTCGGCGGGCGACATCATTTTTTGCGGCGCGCTCGGCTTCATGGACGATTGCGCGTCGGCGGCCCCGTAAACCAGGCTCAATGTCACCGCCGTAAGCAACGCGATCGCACGCGGCATGACGGGTCCTCCTGAGGGCCTCGCGCAAGGGTCGCGCATTTTACGCCGCCCGCGCAAGGATCAGCCGCGCGCGCGCCGCAGGCGCACGTAAAGCGCGCCTTCGCCGCCGTGGGTGACGTGCGCGTCCTCGAAACCGAGCACAAGTGAGCGGAATTCAGGCAGGCCCAGCCACTGCGGTACCTGGCGGCGCAGTACGCCGGGCTCAGCCCCGCGTCCTTTGCCGGTGATCACCAGCACCAGCCGGGCGTCGCGCGCGCCGGCGTTGCGCAGAAATCGCAACAACGCGGCATGCGCCTCGCTTTGCGTCAGCCCATGCAGGTCGAGGCGGGCATCGATCGCCTGCTTGCCGCGCGCGACGCCGCGCTTCATGCGGCGGCCAAGCGGCGCAAGAGGTGGGGCCAGCGGCGGCGGCGCCGGCTTTTGCGACGCCAGCGGCGGCGAAGCTTTCTTGGGTCCAGCAGGGCGCGGCGGCTTGACGACATCCGCCGTCGTCTCGGTCTCCTCGTCAGGCGCGAGGCGCGCCGTCGCGCGCAGCGGCGCGATCGCCTTGGTGACGGTCGTCCACAGCACGCGCTCTTCGTAGGAGAGAACGCGGCGCCGGCTGCCGTCGCGCGCGCTCATGGCTTCGGCTTGGGCAGCGCCGCCGTTGTCGCCGCCTGCGTAGGCGCATTATCCGCGATAATGTCCTTCGGCCGCGGCCTCGGCAGCGGCACATTGATCTTCTCCGGCGCGGCTCCGCTCACCGACACGTCCTTCGGCATCAGCATGACGAATTTGCCAAACTGCTTGATGCGGCCGGCGATGTGGGGGGTATCCTCGCCGTGGCCAAAATAGATATCGGCGCGCGCCGCCCCGCGAATGGCGGAGCCGGTATCCTGCGCGAACATCAGATGCTGGAAGGTGTCCTGCGGCAGGTCGCCGGTGATCGGAAATTTGGCGTCGATCCAGATCGGCGTGCCGTAGACGTGGATCGAGGGATCGACCGCAATCGAGCGCCAAGGTGTCAACGGGATGCCCTGCGCGCCGACGCATTCGTCCGTCGGACCGAGCTGCGTCTCGGAGAAGAACACGAAGGAGCGGTTCTTCTCGCGCAGCGCCTTGCCCTCGTCCGGATTGGCTTCCATGAATTCCCGGATCTTGTCCATCGACATTTCTTCGGGCGTGTAGACCCCTTGGTCGATCAGAAGCCGGCCAACCGGCGTGTAGGGCTTGCCGTTGCTGGCGATGTAATTAAGCCGCAGCAATTCGCCGTCATCGAGCTTGACGCGCGTGGAGCCCTGGATCTGCGCGAAGAAGGCATCGACCGGGCTTTTGATCCAGCAAATCTCCAGTCCCTTGCCGGCGAGCGCGCCGCGCTCGATTTCAGTGCGGTCGTATTGCGAGAACACCCTGCTCTTCTTGCCCGCGAGTTTTGCCGGCACCCGGTAGATCGGGACGTTGTAGTCCTCGGTCTTGACGCGCGAGCCCGCGACTTCGGCCTCGTAATAGCCGGTGTAAAAGCCGTCGGCGCCAGTGTAATAGCCGTAGGTGTGGACGGCCGGCAAAATGCGCACCGGCTTGAAATTGTCCTCGAAGAACTTGCGCGCCTGCGCGCGATCGACTGTGCCGGCGGCGAGCGTGGCCGCTTTCCCGCAAGCATTGTACAGCCCGCCATAGACCGGTCGCGCCGCGCGCATCGCCTTGCCGCCTTGCAAGATCGCGCTGCAGCTTTTCAGGAATGCGTCGAAAGCGGCGGCGTGGTCGTCGTCCTTCCAGCCGTCCATCTTGGCGAAAGCGAGCGGCTCGACCTGCGCGTTGCGAAATTTCATCTCGTGCGCCGCCGCCGGCCGACCCACCGCCGCGATCAGACACAACGCCAAGCTAGATGACAGCAAGCCGGCGCCGATCTGCGAGCGAGGTGGTAACGCCGCCATGCGGTCATTGCCCGGCTTCGGTAGCGACCAGTTTCCAGTTCGGATCGCGCGACGACAGATCGCGGGCGAATGTCCATACGTCGGTGACGTCGGTCACCTTCTCGGCATTGCCGTCGATCACGTTGCCGTTCTTGTCGCGCGTCACCGATATTAGCTTGGACTGGAAGCGCACGGTCAACTGTGCGGTGCGTGCGCGCAACTCGGCGGCGGTGATCTCGGCGTTGTCGATAGAGACGAAACGGCTTTCCACCGTCTCGCCGCGCTTCTCGCGCTCGGTGATGGCGGCCTCGAAGCCGTCATAGACTTCGCGCGACAGCAAATTCTTCAGGGTACGGCGATCGCCTTCGGCAAACGCATTCACGATCATCTCATAGGCCGCGCGCGCACCGGTGAGGAAATGCTTGGGATCGAAATTGGCGTCGGCGGCAACGATCGCGTCGAGCCCCGTAGCGAGCACGGAGCCGGCTTCGGCGATGCCCTTCCAGCGCTCTCCGGGCGCGACCGGTTCGGCCGGCTTCACCGCGGCCGCTTCCGGCGTTCGATTGGGCAGGGCGACGACTTTTTCAGTCGCCGGCCGCCCCGGCTCGCGCGCAGCGTAAGGATCGTATGGCGGCCGCTCCCGGCCGGTACGCTGGCCGAGCACGCTGCGCAGGCGCAGGAAGATGAATACCGCCAGCGCCAGGAATATGATGGTGTAGATGTCGAACACGTCTCGCATGCTTTCGGTAACCGTAACGGCAGATCGGCCTGTAGCCAGATTGACGGCGTGGCGGCCGGGGCCACCGTTACTATCTATGCCGGTGTCCGCGCCAATCCATAGGCCCTGCGCCGGTATTTCGGCGCAATTGTGCTTCGCGGACAAAGCTTAAACGATCGGGACGCCTACGCCAACCTCGACGCTAAGGATAGAAATACCGATGAATGTGGCAAAATGGCTGCTGTTGGCCCTGCTGGCGCTGCCGATCCTGGAACTGGCGGTGTTCATCGCAGTGGCAGGGGCGATCGGTTTTCTGTGGGCATTGGCGCTGGTGACGGCGACCTCATTGGCCGGTGCCATGGTGCTGCGCCATGCCGGCGGCAACCACATCGCCCGCGTGCGCGTCGCAATGGGCGAAGGCGGCTTCACCGCCCTGCAAGCCGACAGTGCCGGCACCCTTACCCTCCTGGCTGGAATTCTCCTGTTAATTCCGGGGTTTATAACGGATGTCCTAGGCCTTTTGCTGCTGCTCGCGCCGCTGCGGCGGGCCCTCGGCATGCTGCTCGGGCTAAAGCCGGCGCCCGCGCGCGCCGACGGCGTGGTCGACCTTGCGCCCGAGCAGTGGTATCAGGTGCCCGACGCCGCGTTGCCCGACCGGCGTAAGCGTAAGGACGAGCGAAAGCACTGATCCTCGCGCATCCTTGTTCCCCCAAAGACGCCGTGTTAGCCAACCGCCGCTTCAATTCATTTGTGGCGTTCAGGAGTTTTCATGTCCACGACCAATGGCGGCCCGGCACCGGCCGCGAATCCGCAGCCGCAACTCAACGTGGTGGCGCAATACATCAAGGATTTCTCGTTCGAGAACCCGAACGCGCCGCAGTCGCTGACGGTCGGAACGACACCGCCGCAGATCGGCATTCAAATCAACGTCAACGCCAAGCCGCTGTCGGACAACGACATCGAGGTGACACTCAAGCTTGACGGCAAAGCGGAAACCGACGGCAAATTGATTTTCAGGTTCGAATTGGAATATGCCGGCATATTCCGCATCCAGAACGTGCCGCAGGAAAGCATAAACGCGCTCGTGCTGATCGAATGTCCGCGCCTGCTGTTCCCGTTCGCGCGCGAGGTCATCGCCACCACCGTGCGCAATGGCGGCTTCCCGCCGCTGCTGCTCGATCCGGTGGATTTCGTCGGCCTCTATCAAAAGAAGATGAGCGAGATGCAGGTGGCCGGCGCGCCGGCGCCGCCGGGCTGAGCCGTCAGGCGTCGTCCGTCAGATAATCTCGCCACAGAGCGTTCGCCCCGAGCGTCGCAACGAATTTGCGGTGCGCCTCGCGATCGGCCGCGCTGATGCGGACGGCCAACGCCACATCACGCTCGCGCCGCACCGCGATGCCGTCGCGACCCTGGCCGCGCCGCACGCCGCTCTCGGCAAGGCCGAGCTGCGCCTGGCGCGCGCCGATCAGCTCCAGATAGACTTCGGCCAGGATCTCGGCGTCGAGCAGCGCGCCGTGCTTGCTGCGCCGCGAATTGTCGATGCCGTAGCGCGCGCACAGATCGTCGAGCCGGTTCGGCCCGGCCGGATGCTTGCGGCGCGCCAGCAGCAGCGTGTCGACCAGCCGCTCGCGCGCGATCGGCGGACGCTCGACGCGCTTGAGCTCGGCGATGAGGAAGCCGTGGTCGAAGCCGGCATTGTGGATCACCAGCGGCGCGTCGCCGATGAAGCTGAGGAAATCGTCGGCGATGTCGGCGAAAAGCGGCTTGTCCTTGAGGAATTCGGTCGCCAGCCCGTGGATGGCGAAGGCCTCAGCCGGCACTTCGCGCTCCGGGTTGAGATAGCTGTGGAACGTCGCGCCGGTCGGAATCCGGTTGAGCAGCTCGATGCAGCCGACCTCGACCAGGCGGTGACCCTGCAAGGGATCCAGCCCGGTGGTTTCGGTGTCGAGGACGATTTCGCGCATTTTTTTGTCCGCTCAGGCGGCGAGCAGAATCACGGCCGCCGTTTCGGCATCTTAGCGACCGCCTTGAGAATATCACGCACCTGGGCGCGCGCGGGCTCGTATCCTTGCGATGTATCCACCACGAAATCGGCGCGCCGCCGCTTTTCCTCGTCCGGCATCTGCTTGGCGAGGATGGCCGCGAGCTTACCCGCGGTCATGCCGGGGCGCTCGAAGGCGCGCATCCGCTGCACGTCGGCCGGCGCCGATACCACCACCACCGCGTCGCAGCGTGCGTCACCGCCGGTCTCGAACAGCAGCGGAACGTCGAGCACCGCCACCGCAGCGCCCTTGCGCTCGGCCTCCGCCAAAAACCGCGTCGAGGCGGCGCCCACCAGCGGATGCACGATTTGCTCCAGCCGCTTGATGGCGGCGGCATCGCCGAGCACGCGCTTGCCGAGTTTTTCGCGGTCGACTTTGCCGTCTTTGGTCGTTCCGGGAAAAGCGGCCTCAATCTGCGGTGTGGCCTCGCCGTCATAGAGCCGGTGCACGACGGCGTCGGCATCGTGCACGGGCACGCCTTCTTCGGCGAACATCTTCGCCGTGGCGGATTTTCCCATGCCGAGCGAGCCGGTCAGGCCGAGGATAAACATGGTGGGTCTATTTTTCCTTGCGCATGATCTTATCCGAAAACCGGTTCCCACTTTTCGGGATCATGCGCTAGCCATCCACAAAGCCGTTCTGCCGCAGATAGGCCAGCAGCGGCAACAGCGGCAGGCCGAGAATGGTAAAATAGTCGCCCCCGACGCGCTCAAACAGATGAATGCCGATGCCTTCGAGCTGATAGGCGCCGACGCTCGCCAGGGCGGCGTCCCCCGCCATGTCGAGATAATCCTCGAGAAAGCGGTCGGAAATATCGCGCATGGTCAGCCGCGCGCTGTCGACGCAATCGAACAGCACGGCGCCGTCGCGCACCAGCGCCAGCGCGGAATGCAGCTCGTGCGTTCGCCCGCGCAGGCTGCGCAACTGCTCGGCTGCCGCGGCGCGGTTGGCCGGCTTGCTGAAGCGTTTCGCTCCGCGCGCCAGTGTCTGGTCGGCGCCCAGCACCAACCGGCCGGGCAACGAGCGCGCCACCGCGTCGGCCTTGGCGCGCGCGAGCAAGCGGGCGACGGCGGCGGCATCGGTGGTCCCGGCTTTGGCTTCGACCGCGCGTTCGTCGATCTGCGCCGGCCTGATCTCGAAGCGCAGGCCGACCGCCGCCAGCATCTTGCCGCGCACGTCGCTTTTCGATGCGAGCACCAGCGGTTGCGGGCTAAGCCAGAGCGGCATGACTTTCCTTATTGGCGCGTGATCTTATCCGAAAACCGGTTCCCATTCCCGATCAAGTCGAGGACATGCTTTTCGGGATCACGCGCTATGTCACCGGCTGGCGGCGGCGCTCGCTCAGCAGCTTCATCACCGCGGCGGCGGTTTCCTCGATCGAGCGGCGCGTCACGTCGATAACGGGCCAACTGTACTTGGCGCAGAGCCGGCGCGAAAACGCCACCTCCTCGGCCACCGCGGCCTTGTCGATATAGCGATCGTCGTCGCGATGCGCTTTCAAGCCCAACAGCCGGTTCTCCCGGATCTGCACGATGCGCTCGGGACTGGCATAGAGCCCGACCACCAGCGGCCGCGTCAGCTTCTCCACCGCGGGCGCTAGCAGCACGCCCGGCACCAGCGGCACGTTGCCGGTCTTGACGCCGCGATTGGCGAGATAGATCGAGGTCGGCGTTTTCGATGTGCGCGAGACACCGACCAGCACCACGTCGGCCTGCTCCAGCCCTTCCACATGCTGGCCATCGTCGTGAAACATGGTGTAGTTGAGCGCATCGATGCGATGGAAATATTCCGCGTTGAGCACGTGCTGGGCGCCGACGCGGTGAATGGTTTCGGCGCCGAGATAGGACTGGAACAGGCGGAGCACCGGCCCCAGTACCGACATGCAGGGCAGCGCGAGGTCGCGGCATTTGTTTTCCAGCAATTGAATGAGGTCTTCCTCGAGCAGCGTGTACAGCACCAGGCCCGGTGATTCCGTTATTTCAGCCAGCGCATTGTCGAGCTGCTTCTTCGAGCGCACCATCGGGTAAAGATGCTCGACCGGCGACACGTTGGCATATTGCGCCGCAGCGGCGCGCGCCACCGTGATCAGGGTTTCACCGGTAGCGTCGGAAACCAGATGGAGATGGAAATAACCGGTGTCGGGCATCTGTATAGCTGCAGGACCGCGTGTGGATAGAGCGGGAGAAGGCCACGGCTTTACCCGCCACGCAAGCTCACACTGGCAATGAGTTCATTTTCCATCCACATGGCTGGCCGCGGGACGCTTCCGGTATAGCGATGTGGATTCTGTAAGCGGATGTGGACAGTGGCCTGGGGACAAACGGGGATAGCGCATCAAACGCCAACAAAACCGCCCCCACGGCTGTGGATGACAGGATGCTGGATTAGGCCCGCTTCTGAATCCAACCCTGCCATGCAGTGGACAGACTGTTGACCGGAAGGCATGAGTCCAATCCACCGTCCAGTAACCACTACAAAGAGACTTATAAGAGTCTTTATGGAAGAAGCCGGCAAAACCGATAGCATGGGGATAAAGCCGCTGCTGCGCGTGCTCGGCAGGCAGCGCGAAGTCATGCCGCCAGTATGGATGATGCGGCAAGCAGGGCGGTATTTGCCGGAATATCGTGCAGTGCGGGAGAAAGCGGGCGGCTTTCTCGATCTCTGTTTTAATCCGGCATTGGCGGCGGAAGTCACATTGCAGCCGGTGCGGCGGTTCGGTTTCGACGCCGCAATCCTGTTTTCCGACATCCTGGTGATACCACTCGCGCTCGGGCGCAAGCTCTGGTTCGTCGAAGGTGAAGGACCGCGGCTTGAGCCGTTGGCGGATGCGAAAGCATTGTTGTCGATGCGACAAGAAGCGGACCAAAAGCTGCTAGCGCCGATCTATGAAACCGTGCGGCGTGTGAAAAGCGAACTTGGGTCTACAACGACACTGATTGGCTTTTGCGGCGCGCCATGGACCGTCGCGACTTATATGGTCGCCGGCCAAGGGACACCCGATCAGGCACCGGCGAAAAACCTAGCAGCGCGCGCACCCGAGGCTTTTCAATATATAATCGATTGCCTGGTCGATGCTTCCGTCGATTATCTGGCGCGGCAATTGGAAGCCGGCGCCGATGTGGTGCAAATATTCGATACTTGGGCGGGGTCGCTGCCCTCGCAGGATTTCCAGCGCTGGTGCGTACAGCCGACGAAACGCTTGATCGTAAAACTACGCGCGAGGCGCCCCGGCGCGAAAGTGATCGGGTTTCCCCGCGGCGCGGGCAAAAATATTCCGCGCTATGTGAATGAGACCGGCGTCGATGCGGTCAGCCTGGAAAGCGGCATTGACCGAGGCTTCGCCCGCGAGCAAATCCAAAGCCGGGTGCCGGTGCAAGGCAATGTCGATCCGTTGCTCTTGCGCGCAGGC
>CABECD010000293.1_pt1 | contig 10429 bp, 10 predicted proteins | sample 3132731 | NCBI WGS metagenome assembly CABECD01 (sample SAMEA5534347, study PRJEB31848) | metagenome | biome: tundra; feature: field; material: soil | place: USA | collected 2013-05 | depth 0.45 m | reverse complement strand
CCTTCACGCAGGACGACGCGCATATCTTTATCACCGAAAGCCAGATCGCCGAGGAGACGCTCAAGGTCAACAACCAGATCCTGTCGATCTACGCCGATTTCGGCTTCGACGACGTGCGCATCAAGTTCTCCGACCGGCCCGACAAACGCATCGGCGAGGACGCCGTCTGGGACAAGGCAGAAGCCGCGCTGATGGCGGCGCTGAAAGCGTCCGGCCGGCCGTGGACACTCAACAAGGGCGAAGGCGCCTTCTACGGGCCCAAGCTCGAATATGTGCTGCGCGACGCCATCGGCCGCGAATGGCAATGCGGCACCGTGCAGGTCGATCTCAATCTGCCCGGCCGCTTGGGCGCGTTCTATATCGACGAGCATTCCAACAAGGTGACGCCGGTGATGCTGCACCGCGCCATGTTCGGCTCGATGGAACGCTTCACCGGCATATTGATCGAGCACTATGCCGGCCACCTGCCGCTATGGCTGTCGCCGCTGCAGGCCGTGGTCGCTACCATCACCTTGGACGCCGACGATTACGCCCGCGAGGTGATTACCGCGGCGCGTGCGCTCGGCTTGCGCGTCGACGGCGACCTGCGCAACGAGAAGATCAATTACAAGGTGCGCGAGCACTCGCTCGCCAAGGTCCCCGCTTTGCTGGTGGTCGGCAAGAAGGAGGCGGCCGAGCGCCTGGTCTCGATCCGCCGTCTCGGCAGCGAGGGCCAGCAGGTGCTGCCGCTCGACGCCGCACTCAAGGCGCTGGCGGACGAAGCGGTGCCGCCGGACGTGAAGCGCGCGCAGACGGCGGCATCGCCCTGAAGCAGGCGCTTCGCGCTGCGGTCAGCGGGCTTCCTGCGTGGCCTGCTTGAGGGCGCGCATCACATCGCCGCGCGAGATCATCCCCAACAATTGACGATCGGGGCCCAGAACCGGAAAGCTACGAATTTTGAGGCTCACCATCAACTGCAGCACGCGCGTCATTGGCGTTGTCGGCTCGACGTGCACGATGCCCTCGGTCATCACGTCTCCGACCGTCCGCTTCATCAGCGCATCGTAACTCGGAACCAGTTGCCCGGTCGTGAAGGCGAAGGCCCGCAGGAAATCGAATTTGGTGACGATGCCCAGCATTTTGCCGTCTTCCACGACCGGAAGCGCATCGAAATCGTATTGCGCAAACAATGTTTCCAGCTCGCCCATGCTGCATTGGCGCGTCACGCTTTTGACGGCGGGCGTCATATATCGAGCGGCCGTCGATTCAAGAAAGCGAAACATGTCTGTCGATCCCTCTCGATAATCGGCGATGCAGACCTAACGGCCCTGGCTCACGATATAGGCCGCGAGGTCGGCGGCCTCGTTGCGCGTGAGGTTCATGTCCGGCATCTTCGGATGCGGCGTCAGCAGGTAGAGCGCGAGCTTGGCGGCATCGAAACCCGGCACCTTGGCGATGGCGGAGAATGGCGCCACCTGCGTGTTGCCGCTTTTCTGGTCGGACGCGACCACATGACAGGCCGCGCACCAGCGCTTGGCGAGCTTTTCGCCATTGGCCGCGTCGGCCGCGAGCGCCGCCTGCGGCAGTGCCGTGACGGCGATGAGCAATAACAGACCGGGGATTATGCGACTCATGAGCGGCGACCTCGTTGATGGGATTGCATGTTAGCGGCGCAGGGTATCGGCGATGTGACCTAGATCAAGAGCGAAAGTCAGCGGCCGGCCGCGGCGCGGACTTGGGCGCGCCCGCCGGCGGCGCCGTGCGGAGGTTCGAGTGTTGCCATGAAACGCTCCGCCCAATGGGTGAGATCGTTCGCCACCAGCACCTTGAAAATGTCCGCCTGGCGCTGGCGCCGCTCTTCCAGCGGCATCGACAGCGCGCGGTTGATGGCGATGGCGACGCCTTCCGAATCGTAAGGGTTGACCAGCAGCGCGGCGCTGCATTCGCGCGCGGCCCCGGCAAAGCGCGACAGGATCAGCACGCCGGGATCGTCCGGGTTCTGCGCGGCGACAAATTCCTTGGCCACCAGGTTCATACCGTCGCGCAACGGCGTCACCAGCGCCGCGCGCGCCGCGCGGTATAGCCCGGCCAGCGCGGTGCGGCTGTGCGCCTTGTTGATGTAGCGCACCGGCGTCCACGACGCCTCGCCGTAGGTGCCGTTGATGCGCCCGACCGCCTCGCCCACCTGCCGCCCGATATCGGCGTATTCCTGAATGCCGGTGCGGCTGCGCGGGGTGATCTGCAGATAGGTGACCTTGCCGCGCCAGTCGGGAAAATTGACCAGGAAACGCTCGAACGCGTTCATGCGCTCGGGCAGGCCCTTGGAATAGTCGAGCCGGTCCACGCCGATGATCATGGCGCGCCCGGACAGGCTGCCGAGCACGTCGCCCACGAATTCTGATTCGATCGCGCGCCGCGCCAGCCGCGCGAAGGATTCGGCCTCGACCCCGACCGGAAACACGCCGATGCGAACGATGCGGTCGCCGAAGGCGAAACCTTCGTCATCGACGCGATTGAGCCCGCGCTCGGTGGCCAGATAGCGGGCGAAATTGGTGGCATCGACCTCGGTCTGGAAGCCGACCAGATCGTATTGGCCGAGCGCCGGGATGAGCTGCTCGTGGTTGGGCAGCGCGGTGAGGATTTCCGGCGGCGGGCAAGGAATGTGAAGGAAGAAGCCGATCTTGTTCTTGTGGCCGCGTTCGCGCAGCGCCTTGGCTAGCGGAATCAAGTGATAGTCGTGCACCCAGATTATGTCGTCGGGACGCAGCAGCTTCTCGAGATTTTTGGCGAAGAATTCGTTGACGCGGAAATAGCCGCCAAGATCGCGGCGCGTGAATTCGGCAAGGTCGAGCCGGTAATGCAGAATCGGCCATAGCACGCGGTTGGCGAAGCCGTTGTAGAATTCCTGGTAGTCGTCCTTGCGCAGATCGATGGTGGCGTAAGTGGTGTTGTCGTGTTCGGCGATCTTGGCGGGACCCGGATCGTTTTCCGCGATACGCCCGCTCCAGCCGAACCAAAGCCCGCCGCGCCGCCGAAGTGTCGGCCGGATTGCAACTTCGAGCCCGCCGGCGCGCGCGTTGCGATCGGGAACGCCAACTCTGTTCGATACTATGACGAGCCGCGCCAATACCGGTCTCCCCAGCTCCGCGACAGCTTGATCGCGGTCAATATCAATCCTGACATCGAATAAGTCTGTGGAAAATTGCCCCACAGTTTTCCGGTCACCGGGTGCACGTCTTCCGACAGCAGCCCGTAGCAGTTTCGCAATTTGAGAGCGTCGATGAACATTTCGCGGGCCTCGTCACGCCGGCCGATCTCCCACATTGCATCGATCAGCCAGAACCGGCAAATCAAAAAAGCCGTCTCCGGCAAGCCGAAATCATCCGCGGCGACATACCGCATAACGTTGAAGTCGCGCCGAAGTTCACGGTTGATCTCCTCCACGGTGGAAACAAAGCGCGGATCGTCGGGCGCGATCAGCCCAATTTCGGCCAGCAGCAGGCAGCTGGCATCGAGATCGTCGCTGCCGAAAGCCGCGGAAAACGCCTTGCGTTTGGGATTCCAGGCGCGCTGCAGCACCTGCTCGCCGATACCTTTGGCTATCTCGCCCCAGTAGGCCGCCCGCTCCGGCAGACCGAGATGGGCAGCGATCGCCTCCAGCCGCTGGCAGCCGGCCCAACACATCGCCGCCGAATAAGTGTGCACGCGCTTGCGGCCGCGGTATTCCCAAATGCCGGCGTCTGGCTCGAGCGCCAGCCGAGCCGCCTGCTCGCCGAGCGGCTCGAGCACCCTGAACAGCGCTGCATCGCCCGGTTTCGGCAGCCGGCGGTCGAAGAACATCGGCGTCGCCGCCATGATGATGCTGCCATAGACGTCGTGCTGGTCCTGATGGACCGCGGCATTGCCGATGCGCACCGGCCCGTCGCCGTTAAAGCCGGCGAGCGCTTCCGCGCTGCGCTCCTCGAGCGTATCGGTGTGCACCACACCGTAGAGCGGCCGAATCTGGTCAGCGCGGCCGGCGGCAATGCTCAGGATATAGGAGATGAACTCCTCCATCGTGCGCGTGGCGCCGATGCGATTGAGCGCGTGCACGACGAAAAAGGCATCGCGCATCCAGCAGTAGCGATAGTCCCAGTTGCGCCCCGATCCCGGCCCTTCCGGGATCGAGGTGGTGAGCGCCGCGACGATCGCGCCGGTTTCCTCGAAATTGCACAGCTTGAGCGTAATCCCGGCGCGAATGATCTCGTCCTGCCAGTCGATCGAGAACGCGAGCCGCCGCACCCATTCCATCCAATAGTCGCGGGTGCGGTCGCAGAATTCCCGGCAAGTGCTTTCGAGCGTGCCTTCGAACGGCTCGTCGGTGCCGAACACCATGTGCACCGGGCGCGTGAGCACGAACGAAGCCTCGTTCTCCACATGGGATAGCGGCGCATCGGTGGTCAGCCGCACCGGCACGTCGTCGCGCCAGAAGCGGATATGGTTGCTACCGGACGAGCGCGTCGTCACCGGCACGCCATAGCGGTGCGCGGTGCGGAAGCGGATGGTGATGCGCGGCATGCCGGCGATCGGCTCGATAATGCGCACGAGCTGCGGCGGGCGGAAGATGCGGCCGTAATTCTGGAAGCGCGGCGCGAAATCGGTGATACGCACGGCGCCGCCGTTGCCGTCGGCGAGCTCGGTCACCACGATGGCGGTGTTGCGCATGTAGTCCGAGCGGCTCTCGACCTGCCCGTCGAGCACCACGTCGGTGAAGCCTTTTTCCTCAGTCCCAGCCAGCAGCCGGCAGAACACCGGATCGCCGTCATAGCGCGGCAGGCACCACCACACGATGCGCCCGGACGGCTCGACCAGCGCCGCGGTGCGGCCGTTGCCGATGACCGCCAAGTCGAGGCTGGATTCGGTCATGACGGCTGAGCCTGTCTGCTCGACGCCAGCCGCTGCAAGGCCCGGCGCACGTCCATCGGCGAATCGAAAATCCCGGCCAGCCCGGCGAAATGCCGGCCGACGGAGAAGCCCTTGCCGCCGAGGCCCGGCAATACCGCGAAAACCGATTCATCGGTGACATCGTCGCCGATGAACACCGGCATGCGTCCGGCGAACGGCGGATGGCGCATCAATTCGCGCACGCCGTCGCCCTTGTTGACGTTCGGCCGCTTCACTTCGAGCACCGCCTTGCCCGGCAGCACTTCCGTCGCCTCGCCGGGAAATGCCGCGCGGCCGGCCGCGATGTGTTGGCGCAAGCGATCCTCGTGCTGCGGCCCGTTGCGGTAGTGCAGCGCGAGCGAATAGCCCTTGTCCTCGACGATGATGCCGGAGCCCGGCGTGGCCGCCTCGGCGAGGTGCCGCCGCAGATCCTGCGGCAGCGGCGCTGCCGAACTGATCACCTCGCGCACGCGCAGCTCGGCGCCATGGCCGCCGACGGCCGGCAGCTTGAACGGCGCGAACAGCACATCGAGATCGACGATCGGACGCCCGCTCACCAAGGCGAGCGCGCCGCCGGTCAGCCGCGACAGGCGCGCGAGCGAGTCGCGCAAATCGTCGGCGACATGCACTTCATTTGGCGACGGCGCGATATCGATCAGCGTTCCGTCGACATCGAGCAGCAGCGCGATCGATTTGGCATCGAGCTCGGCGAAAATATCCGTGGCCGCGTCGTTCGCAATTTGCTGCGTCACCATAATCTATTCCAACGATCAGATTTGCGGATTAGTTCCCGCGATCACTGCGCCAGCACCTCGACGTCGCCGTCCACGCCGGTGACGACCTTGAATTCGCGCTCGAAAACTTTGCCCTCGTTGCGCGCGATGGCGCGATATTCGCCCTCAGCCAGGATCACGCGCGGAAAGGCGCCGATCGATTCCTTGATCACGTCGCCGCCGGGCGTGAGCACCGACCAGGCGGTACTGGCGAGCGCCTCGCCGCCTTTCTCGCTCACCAGCTTGAGCGTGATCGCGGCGGCGCGGTGGGTGACGGTGATGTCGGTGAGCTTGCCGGCCGCCACGCGGATGTCGGAGCGCACCACCGAATTGGCGTCGCCATAGTTCGACACGATATAATAGGTGCCCTCGGGCACCACCACCACGTTGCCGGTCATCACGCGTTCGGCGATCGGCCGGCGGTCGCCGGGCTCGAACTGGCTGCCCTTGTAAACGTCGAACGACACCTGTCCGGCCGGAATGCGCACGTCGCCGACGCGTCCTTCCAGGCGCATGGCGCCGGCCGGAAGATCGAAGTCCGCGTGCACGGTCGGCCCGTTCAAGGTCACCGGCTTGACCGCGGTGGCGAGCCCGAAGCCGACATGCACGATATAAGCGCCGGGCGGCAGCACCAGCGTCGGCGCCGGCGACTTGTCTTCCTTGACCAGGCGGAAGGTCCCGGTGGTGTCGCGCTTGGCGGAATAGACGCGCCAGGTCAGGCCGCCGTCGATGAGGGCGCCCTTGCCGAAGCGCGCTGAGAGTGCGAGCGCCACCTGGCCGGCCGGTACCATCGGCACCGCACTCGGCGCGGTCGCGTGCGGCGTGGTCAGCGGCCATTCCGACTGCGGCGCCAGCACGCCGCCCGAGCCGAACGGCTCGCCGCGCGTGGCCGGCGCCGGCGCGATCAGACCGGTCGTGGGCGTCGCCGAAAACAATGAATTCTGCCCGGCCGCCTGCGCCGATGCGGCCTGCGGAACGAGCAAAGGCAGGATGATCGCGAGCGCCGGCCACAGCCGGCCGCGGGCGGCGAATGCGGGTGCATTGCTCATGGCGCGGCCGTTTTCGGCCCAAATCGCGGCGATTTCAAGCCACTAGGCCGGTTTGTCACCCCGGAAACCCTATGCTAGGCGGACAAAATGCCCGACGCCTTGCAGCTGCTCAAGACCCGACGCTCGGTCAAGCCGATGGAATTGACCGGCCCCGGCCCGAGCAAGCCGGAAATCGACACCCTGCTCGCCGTCGCCTCGCGGGTGCCCGACCATGGCAAGCTGGCGCCCTGGCGCTTCATCGTGTTCGAAGGCGACGCCCGCATCGCCGCCGGCGCGGCGATCGCCGCCGCGTTTACCGCCGATCGCGCCGACGCCACGCCCGAGCAGATCGAGTTCGAGCGCAAGCGGCTGGCGCGCGCGCCGCTGGTGATCGCGGTGGTCAGCCGCGCCGGCCCGCATGTCAAGATTCCGGAATGGGAGCAGCAATTGTCCGCCGGCGCTTCCGCCATGAGCCTGGTCATCGCCGCCCACGCCATGGGCTTCGCGGCGAGTTGGATCACCGAGTGGTACGCCTATGATCGGCGCGTGCTGGATAAGCTAGGCGTCGCGCCCAATGAGCGCCTCGCCGGCTTCGTCCATATCGGCCGCGCCGCCAAACCGCCCGAGGATCGCGAGCGCCCGCCGCTCGCGGCCATCGTCAGCTACTTCGGGGGCTAGCGCATGATCCCGAAAAGTGGGAACCGGTTTTCGGATAAGGTCATGCGCCAAGGAAAAAACATCGATGTTCTACGAGCCTGACAAACGCGATTCCAAGCTGCTGCCGCACGATCCGTTCAAGGCCATCGTGGCGCCGCGCCCGATCGGCTGGATCACCTCGATGAATTTGAAAGGGCAAGTGAATCTCGCGCCCTATTCCTATTTCAACGGCGTCAACAGCCGCGCCAATTTGGTGATGTTCGCCAGCGAAGGGCACAAAGATTCAGTGAGCTTCATCGAGGAGACCGGCGAATTCGTCTGCAATCTCGCCACCTGGGATTTGCGCGAGGCGATGAACGCCACCTCGGCGCCGCTGCCGCGCGGCGTCAACGAGATGGAACGCGCCGGCCTCGAACCGGCGCCGTCGCGGCTGGTCAAGCCGCCGCGAGTGAAGGCCTCGCCTTGCGCGCTCGAATGCAAGCGCATCAAGATCGTGACGATCGAGGATGTCGACGGCAAGCCGGTCGACTGTCACGTGGTGTTCGGCCAGGTCATCGGCGTGCATATCGACGACCGCTTCATTGTCGACGGCCGGCTCGATACTGCGGCCATGAAGCCGATCGCCCGTTGCGGCTACGACCAATATGCCGTGGTCGAAAGCCTGTTTTCCATGCACCGGCCGGTAAACTAAACGCCCGCTGCGGCATTTAACCATAATGTAATCACGTGAGCGCACGCTCCCTGTCACGTTTCGGACACAAGACTCCGCCAGCAGTTTTCATCCTATCGGGGTGAACCGCTGGTCCGGTGGCTGGCCCGATCCGAAAATCGGGGACGGGGAGAAAAAGTTGGTGTTTGAGGGTCTATTCGCGCGCGTGCGCAACGGCGACCGCTCGGCGGAAGCCATCACCGCACCGTTGCAGCCGGCCGTCACGCGCCCGAGCATCGGGCTCGCGCTCGGCGGCGGTGCCGCGCGCGGCTTCGCCCATATCGGCGTGATGCGCACGCTGGCCGCGCACGGCATCGTGCCGGACGTCATTGTCGGCACCTCGATTGGCGCCGTGGTCGGCGGCTGTTATGCCGCCCGCCAGATCGACAGCCTGGAAGAATGGGCGCGCGAGCTGACGGTGCGCGGCATCTTGAGCTATCTCGACATCAGCCTGTCCGGGTCCGGGCTCATCCGCGGCGGCCACCTCGCCGCCAAGCTGGAAGCCACGCTCACCGACAGCCGCATCGACGATCTGCCGATCCGCTTCGCCGCCATCGCCACCGAATTCAATACCGGCCATGAAATCTGGCTCACCCGCGGCCGGCTGGCCGAGGCGCTGCGCGCCTCCTATGCGCTGCCGGGAATTTTTCCGCCGGTGCTGATCGGCGGGCGCTGGCTGGTGGACGGCGCGCTGGTCAACCCGGTGCCGGTGTCGGCGGCGCGCGCGCTCGGCGCTCGGCTGGTGATCGCGGTCAATATCAATTCCGATCTGTTCGGGCGCGGCACCATCATTTCCGATCACGGCTCCGATGACAGCGAAGCGGCGGCCGCCGAGCCGGCCAAAACGAACGGGCTGCGCGGCCTGTTCGGCGGCGAACGCTCGTTGCGCCGGCAATTCCTCGGGCGGCGCGGCCGCCCCGGCATTCCGACCGTGATGGTCGAGGCGTTCAACGTGATGCAGGACCGCATCACCCGCGCGCGGCTGGCCGGCGATCCGCCCGACGTGCTGATCAGCCCGCGGCTGGGCACCGTCGGCTGGTTCGATTTCCATCGCGCCGCCGAAGCGATCACCATCGGCGCCGAGGCAACCGAGAAGTCCATGGAAGCGGTGACCGAGGCGGTCACCGCGCTGTCGCAGCCCTATGGCGGCAATGGGGTCGCCAAGTAATTCGCTTCAAGTAATTCGCTTCAAGTAATCCGATTCAAGTGATCGAATTTACGCGGTGCGGATATAATCCCGCATCGCCTCGGACTCCTGCTCGATTTCCCCGACGCGTTGCTTGACCACGTCGCCGATCGACACCAGGCCGATCAGTTCGCCCTTGGCCACCACCGGCATGTGACGGAATTTTCCCGCCGTCATCCGCTCCATGATGCTGGCGATGCTGTCGTCCTCGCCGCAGGTGGCGACGTTGCGGGTCATCACCTGGCTGACTGGAAGCGTGAGCGCGGCGGCGCCGTGTTCGGAGATCGCTAGCACGATGTCGCGTTCCGACAATATTCCGCCAAGGCGCCCTCCGGCGCCGCGGATCACGACCGCGCCGATGCGGTGCGTACTCAGCAATTTAACCGCCGCCGCTAGATTGGCACTCGGCTCGATGCAGACAATGTCGCCGCCCTTGGCGGTCAGAATTGCTTTGACGTTCATGGCAGCCTCCTTGGGCCCGGCTGCGGGGAGACCCGCGACTCCGAGTTAATGGTAACGATCCTGCCGGCCTGCCGGTTCCGTCAAGCTCATTCGCGATAATGTGACTAATGCCGCGTTGCACCAAGATCGTCGAATTGTTGCAAATCGGGCGCGGGATCGAACCAGGAAAACAAAATCAGGCCGGCGAGAAAGCCGCCGATATGCGCCTGCCAGGCGACCACCTGGTCCGATCCGATGCCGGTCATCGAAAACGACCCCAGCCCGAACAGAATATTAATTCCGAACCACACCGCCAGGAAAGCGAGCACGCGCGGATCGCGCAGCACGCCGGTGAGCGGGATCGCCGGCACGCGATAGGCGGCGGCATCGCCATCGCGCCAGAAGCTGAGTGGACCGCCGCGCTGGAACGCAAATCGCATGGCAGCCGCCATGGTGCCGGAGATCGCCGCCGATGCCCCGATCATCGGGAACTGCTCGCCGGCATGGGTGACTAGGTGCATCGCCGCGCCGGCCGCCGCCGTCACCGCGAAAAACGCCAGGAACCGCAGCGCGCCGAACCGCCGCGCCACCGCGCTGCCAAACGGCAGCAGCCACACCGCATTGACGCCGAGATGGGTCCAGTCGGCGTGGATCAGCGAATAGGTCACGAAGGTCCACAATTGCGCGCCGAAGCCGCCCGGCAGCGCGCCTCCGAGCACGACCGAAGTGTCAT
>CABECD010000289.1_pt1 | contig 10443 bp, 8 predicted proteins | sample 3132731 | NCBI WGS metagenome assembly CABECD01 (sample SAMEA5534347, study PRJEB31848) | metagenome | biome: tundra; feature: field; material: soil | place: USA | collected 2013-05 | depth 0.45 m | reverse complement strand
AGCTGGACGGCGCCGCGCACGGCAAATTGGCCGAAGGCGCTTTCACCGCGCCGGTGCTGTTGGAAATGGCGCGCGAGAAAAATGTCGACATGCCGATCTCGGCCGCGGTCGCCGCCGTGCTGGCGGAAAAACTGAGCGTGGACGCGGCAATCGAGTCGCTGCTCACGCGCCCGATCAAGTCGGAAGAGTGACATGGCCTACTGGCTGATGAAATCCGAACCCGATGCCTGGTCGTGGGACAGCCAAGTGGCGAAAGGCGCCAAGGGCGAAGCCTGGTCGGGCGTGCGCAACCATCAAGCCAAGCTCAATCTGATGAAGATGAAGAAGTGCGACCGCGCTTTTTTCTATCACTCCAATGTCGACAAGGCGACGGTCGGCATTGTTGAAATCATCCGCGCGCATTATCCCGATCCGAGTGCCAAGCCGGGCGAGCCCTGGGTGGTCGTCGACGTGAAGGCGGTCGAGCCGTTGCCGAAGCCAGTGACGCTCGATGCGATCAAGGCCGAACCGAAGCTCAAGGCGATGGTGCTGGTCAACAATACGCGGCTGTCGGTGCAGCCGGTCACCGACGCCGAATGGAAAATCGTGTGCAAGATGGGTGGGCTGTAGCGGGAGAACCTCCATGACCTTCGCAGGCATCAATTACTGGGCGGTGCTGGTGGCGGGCGCCATCGGTTTCGCATTCGGCGGTGTCTGGTATCGCCTGCTGGCCGAGCCCTGGAAGGCGGCGCATGGCTTCAGCACGGAGCAAATCCGCGCCCATCACGGCACAGGCATGGCGCCTTGGCCGCTCATCATCGCGCTGGTCGCCGACCTGATCATGGCCTGGATGCTGGCCGGCATGATCGGCCATCTCGGCGACGTCACGATCAAGAACGGCGTGATCTCTGCTGCCTTTATCTGGTTCGGCTTCGTCATCACTACCCTGGTAGTGAACAATACCTTCGGCATGCGCAGCCCCAAATTGATCGCCATCGACGGCGGCCATTGGCTGGCGGTCTTGCTGCTGATGGGCGCGATCATCGGCGCCTGGGGGGTGTGATCTTATCCCTCCCCTGAAAGGGGAAGGTCGCTCGTCGAGCGGTAGCGAAGGCGAGCGGGGTGGGGTTCACGCGACAAGCCGTGAGACACCCCTACCCGACCGCTCGCTGATGCTCGCGGCCACCCTCCCCCGCAAGCGGGGGAGGGATTAAGAAGCCCCCCACCAAAGTGGGGCATGGCGCGCCTTGTCGCGCCAGCAAGCGCCGTCGCATAATAGGGCCAACGAGAAACTAAACGGGTGCCCGCTGCTGAGCCATGCGGGCGGGGAGGAAGTTCCGATGTCCGACAAAATCTATGACGTTCCGCCTGCCTGGCAGAAGCGCGCCTACGCCGACAAGGCCAAGTACGAGGAAATGTATGCGCGCTCGATCAAGGACCCGAACGGGTTCTGGGCCGAGCAGGCTAAGCGCATCGATTGGATCAAGCCGTTCAAGAAGGTCAAGAACTCTTCTTTCGACCCGCACCACGTCTCGATCAAATGGTTCGAGGACGGCACACTCAACGTCGCCTACAACTGCGTCGACCGGCATCTGGCCAAGCGTGGCGACCAGACCGCTATCATTTGGGAAGGCGACGATCCGAAAGACGACAAGAAAATCTCCTACAAGCAGCTGCATGCCGAGGTCTGCCGCTTCGCCAATGTGCTGAAGGCGCGCGGCGTCAAGAAGGGCGACCGCGTCACCATCTATCTGCCGATGATTACCGAGACCGCGGTGGCCATGCTCGCTTGCGCGCGCATCGGCGCCATTCACTCGGTGGTGTTCGGCGGCTTCTCGCCGGACTCGCTCGCCGGCCGCGTCGACGACTGCAAGTCCGATGTGGTGATCACCGCCGATGAGGGCATCCGTGGCGGCCGCAAGATTCCGCTCAAGGCAAATACCGACGCCGCCTGCGACAAGGTGGGCCACGTCAAATCCGTCATCGTCGTGCGCCACACAGGCGCGAAAGTGAACATGAAGGCCGGCCGCGACGTCTATTACGACGAGATCGCCAAGACCGTGGCCGCCGACTGCCCGTGCGAGGAGATGAACGCCGAGGACCCGCTGTTCATCCTCTACACCTCGGGCTCGACCGGCAAGCCGAAGGGCGTGCTGCACACCACCGGCGGCTATCTGGTCTACACCGCGCTCACGCACCAATACGTGTTCGACTATCACGACGGCGACATCTACTGGTGCACCGCCGATGTCGGCTGGGTCACCGGCCACAGCTATATCGTGTACGGCCCGTTGGCGAACGGCGCCATTACCATGATGTTCGAGGGCGTACCGAACTATCCGAGCGTGTCGCGTTTCTGGGAAATCTGCGACAAGCACCAGGTCAACATCATCTACACCGCGCCGACCGCGCTCCGCGCGCTGATGCAAGCAGGCGACGCGCCGGTGAAGAAGACCTCGCGCAAATCGCTGCGCCTGCTCGGCACCGTCGGCGAGCCGATCAATCCGGAAGCCTGGGAGTGGTACTACCACGTGGTCGGCGAAGACCGTTGTCCGATCGTTGACACCTGGTGGCAGACCGAGACCGGCGGCATCCTGATCACGCCGCTGCCCGGCGCCATCAAGCTCAAGCCGGGCTCGGCGACGCTGCCGTTCTTTGGCGTCATCCCGCAGATCGTCGACGCCGAGGGCAAGGAATTGCCAGGCGCCGGCTCGGGCAATCTGTGCATCGCCGACTCGTGGCCGGGAATGATGCGCACGGTCTATGGCGACCACGAGCGCTTCATCGACACCTACTTCAAGACCTATCCGGGCAAGTACTTCACCGGCGACGGCTGCCGCCGCGACGAGGACGGCTATTACTGGATCACCGGCCGCGTCGACGACGTGATCAACGTCGCCGGCCACCGCCTCGGCACCGCCGAAGTGGAAAGCGCGCTGGTGGCGCATCCGAAAGTGTCGGAGGCCGCCGTGGTCGGCTATCCGCACGACATCAAGGGCCAGGGTATCTACGCTTACGTGACGCTGATGACCGGCGAAAAGCCGAGCGAGGAATTGCGCAAGGAACTGGTGGCCTGGGTGCGCAAGGAGATCGGTCCGATCGCCTCGCCCGACCTCATCCAGTTCTCGCCCAGCCTGCCGAAGACACGCTCGGGCAAGATCATGCGGAGAATTCTTCGCAAGATCGCCGAGGACGAATACGGCAATCTCGGCGACACCTCGACGCTGGCCGAGCCGGCCGTGGTGGATGATCTGGTGCATAACCGGCAGAACAAGAAAGCCGGTGCCAAGGCGGGGGCGTGACTGTTTCCCTCTCCCCGCAATGCGGGGAGAGGTGAAAACAGCCGCCCTTTAGCCGTCGTTTACGATACTTCGAGCTTTCGCCTGCGCCGGTCGCGCACCGCATTATTATTACGTCCGTTAACAGTTGCGGGCGTGTGCAATGATTCATGTGCTGAAGCGGACGGCGGTTTTTGTCGCGATCGTGCTGGCTTGGGCGCTGCCGGCGGCGGCGGCGAATGCGGCCACCCGCAACGTCGTCAGCTTCTCCGGCTTCTCGCCCGGCACCATCGTAGTAAAGACCCACGAACGCCATCTTTATTATGTCCTCGATGGCGGCCGCGCGCTGCGCTTCCCGGTCGGCGTCGGCCGTGCCGGCATGACCTGGGCCGGGAATGCACGGGTCGAAGGCAAATTTGTCCGGCCGGCCTGGGCGCCGCCCGCTTCCATCCGCCGCGAAAATCCGCGTCTGCCCAAGGTCATTCCCGGTGGCTCGCCACACAATCCGATGGGCGCGGCCGCGCTCACCTTGCGCGGCGGCGAATATGCCATCCATGGTACCAATCGTCCGGAATTGATTGGCGGCTTCGTCTCGCACGGCTGTATCCGCATGTACAACAGCGACATCCGCGAGCTCTATAGCCTGGTCGCTATCGGTACGCCGGTCGTCGTCGAGCAGTGATGGGCGCGCTTCGGCACGATCAGCCGCACCAGCTTGCGCGCCGGCCGCCGGAATAGCGCCGCGCATAGCCGCCGTCGAACATCGCCTCGGAAACATTCGGCGTGCGCGCGGTCGAGACGTCGGCGTCGACCCGCCCGCCATATTTGTCCTGGCCGATGCGCGAGATGCCGACCGAACCTTCCGCCAGCAGCCGCGCCAGCGCGTCGCGCGCGGCCAGCGCCTTCACTCGCTCGTCGTCGCAACGCGCGTGCATTTCCGGCGCGTCGATGCCGCGCAGACGAACGCGCGTGGTGACGTCCATGCCGGGCCAGATGCGCACTCGCGCCTCGAACGTGTCGCCGTCGATCACCCGCACGACTTCGGCCGGATGACCGCTGCGCAGCGCGGACGCCGGCTGCGGCTCACGCGTCTGGATCGCCGCCACGGCGTCGCCGCGGCTGGCGCCCACCGGCGCGATCAGCGCGCCGGCGGTCAGCCCGGCGGCGAAGGTGGCCGCGGCCAGCAGCAGCGCACCGCCGCCGCCGCCGCCGCCGCCGCCGCGCTGCGGCATGGCGAAGGATTTCAACGTTAGGAACATGCTCCTAGGTATAACATCCGCCGGACGATTCACAAGCACAATCTGAAGTAGTTTACGAGAATTATTCAACCCATTTCCCGGCGCCCGGCCCCGTCTAAAGCTGTGAACCGTTGACATTTTTTGTCCAAGGCTTCGCGCCCAAGCCACAATTCGTGGCAATGATTGGGGCATGGCGCGTCCGCGCACCTCCCCGCAGCCGGAAGTCCCCGGCCTCGCCGCCCGAAGGATCGCCGCCGACATTCTCGACGGCGTCCTGCGGCGGAAGATCGCGCTCGATGAGCAACTGTCCGGCAAAGCCGCTCATCCCGGCCTGGTCGGGCTCGCCGACCGCGACCGCGCGCTGATGCGCCGGCTCGCCGCCACCGTGCTGCGGCGGCTCGGCACCTTGCGCCACCTGCTCGGCGGATTTCTCGACAAGGGCTTTCCGTCCGACGCGCCGCGCGTGGAAACCATCCTGCTGATCGGCGCCGCCCAGATCCTCTGGCTTGAAGTGCCCGATCATGCCGCGGTCGATTTGTCCGTGCGCCTGGCGCAGGCCGACCGCCGCGCGGCGCGCTATGCCGGTCTGATCAACGCGGTGTTGCGCCGCGTGACGCAGAGCAAGACGGCGGCGCTCGCCAATAACGCGACACGCGACACGCCGAAATGGCTGGTGGCGCGCTGGACCAAGCGCTACGGCGCCGAATCCGCGCGCGCGATCGCGCAAGCCAACGGCCACGAGCCCGCGCTCGATCTCACCGTCAAATACGATGCCGAGTCATGGGCCGAGCGCCTGCGCGGTCGCGTGTTGCCGACCGGAACCGTGCGCACCTTCGCGCAGGGCGCGATCTCGCTGCTGCCGGGCTTCAGCGAAGGCGCCTGGTGGGTGCAGGATGCCGCCGCGTCGCTGCCCGCCCGCCTGCTCGGCGACGTGCGCGGCAAAGCGGTCGCCGATCTGTGCGCGGCGCCCGGCGGCAAGACCGCGCAGCTCGCCTTCGCCGGCGCGCGCGTCACCGCGGTCGATCGCTCGGCGGCGCGGCTCAATCGCCTGCGCGAAAATATGGCGCGGCTTGCGCTCGAGGCCGAGACCGTCACCGCCGACGTGCTGGAATGGCAACCTGGATCGTCCCAACCTGAATCGTCTAATGCCGGTCCATTCGACGCCGTGCTGCTCGATGCGCCCTGCTCCTCAACCGGCACCATCCGCCGCCACCCCGACATACCCTGGCTCAAGAGCGAAGCCGACATCGCCGTGCTCATCTCCTTGCAGCAGCGTCTGCTCGACCGCGCGGTCGATCTGCTCAAGCCCGGCGCCAGCCTGGTCTACTGCGTCTGCTCGCTGGAGCCGGAGGAAGCCGAGGACCAGATCGCGGCTCTGCTGGCGCGCGACCCACGCGTCGCCCGCATGCCTGTTGCAGCGCAAGAAGTATGCGGCCGCGCCGAATTCCTCACTGCGGACGGCGACCTGCGCACGCTGCCGCCGCAATTGCCCGACCCCGATCCGCGCTGGGGCGGGCTCGACGGATTCTATGCCGCCCGGCTCACCCGCCAAGGAACTTAAAAAGCGCCTTAATTCACGCGGCGGTCGGGCATATTGGACCTTTGGCGACCCTTCGCTATCGTGTGGATTGTGCGCGAGAATCGGGCCGCGCCGCAGGGGACGAGCGCCTTCATGATGCGGGTTTCGGTCGCGGAGCGGGCTAGGCTCTCCGTGCTTATCGGGCGCCGCGCATTCCGCAGCCTGCTCGGCCGCGTCAGCACAAATCGGCTGCTGCGCTGGCGGTTCGGCTCGACCAAGACCGACCGGCTGGTGATCGCGCCGCAGGATCTGCGCACCGCCGACGCCACCCGCGCCAGCGAAATCTATGCCGGCCGCTTCGCCTTCGCCGGCAAGGTGGTGATCTGCGACCGCCGTTCCCCCTTTGAAATGACGCCGCCGTCCGACGAATGGGCGGTGATGCTGCTGAGCTTCTCCTGGCTGCGCCATTTGCGCGCCGCCGACAGCGCCATCACCCGCGCCAATGCGCGCTCGCTGATCGACGACTGGATCAACCTGCAAGGCGGCTGGCATCCGCTCGGCTGGCGCGTCGATATTCTCTCGCGCCGCATTGTCTGCTGGCTCAGCCAGGCGCCGTTCGTATTGCAAGATGCCGACGCGCGCTTCTACCGCCGCTTCCTGCGCAGCCTGTCGCGGCAGGTGCGCTGTCTGCGCCGCTCGCTGAAACAGTCGCGCGACGGGCTGCCGCGGCTGCAGGCGGTGATCGCGCTCAATTATGCGACGCTGTGCATGCAGGGGCAGTCCGGCAACCTGCGCGGCAACGCGCGCCGCCTGATCGAGGAACTGCGCCGTCAGATTCTGCCCGACGGCGGACATATCAGCCGCAATCCCGGCGCGCTGATCGAGCTGCTGGTGGACCTGCTGCCGCTGCGCCAGTTGTTCTCCGCGCGCCACCTGCAGCCGCCGCAGGCGCTCAACAACGCCATCGACCGCATGATGCCGATGCTGCGTTTCTTCCGCCACGACGACGGCAATTTCGCGCAATTCAACGGCATGGGTCCGACGCCGGTCGATCTGCTCGCCACCGTGCTCGCTTACGATGACGCCCGCGGCGCACCGGTATCGAATGCGCCGCATTCCGGCTATCAGCGTATCGACGCCGGCCGCACCGCCCTCCTGATGGATACCGGCCGGCCGCCGCCGCTGGCCTTGAGCCAGGAGGCGCATGCCGGCTGCCTGTCGTTCGAGCTGTCGTGCAACCAGCATCGGCTGGTGATCAATTGCGGGTTGCCGGCGGTGAACAAGGAAAACTGGCGGCAGGTGGCACGCGCCACCGCGGCACATTCTACCGTCACGTTCAACGACGCGTCGTCGTGCCGTTTCCTCGAATCGCATCGATTGCGGCGGTTGCTGTTCGGCACGCCGATCGTCAGCGGGCCGCGCGACGTGCGCGTAATGCGCGAAGACAAGCCGGACGGCACGAATTTAACCGTCTCGCATGACGGCTACGCCAACGCCTTTAACGTGATCCACCACCGCGCGCTGCGGCTTAGCCCCGACGGCCGCGCGCTCGATGGCGAGGACAGCTTCACGCCGGCCGTAGGCGCCACACTGCCGGCGGACAAAAGCGACGAATTCGCCGTCCGCTTTCACCTGCATCCCTCGACCAAGGCCAACCGGCTGTCGGACGGCCGCGGCGTGATCCTGCTGCTGCCGGACCGCGAGCTGTGGACGTTCAATTCCTATGGCGAACCCGTGCAGATCGAGGAAAGTGTGTATCTCTCCGGCTCGGACGGCCCGCGCCGTACCGTGCAGATCGTGATTTACGGCCACGCCCGCGGCCAGGCCAGCGTGCGCTGGAGCTTCCGCCACACCCCGCCGGCGCCGCCGGGCACCCGGCCCGAGCGGGCGGACGAGCCGGAATTGCCGTTGTGAGCGGCGATGCTTGTGGATGTCCCGGGTGATCCTGAGCGGGACACATACACTTTTGCCCGCTTGATGTGCTAGCCCGTGAGCCAAGGAAAGCACATGACCAGCCACCCGCGCCGCATCACCCGCGCTTTGCTGTCGGTATCCGATAAGACCGGGCTTAACGACTTCGCCAAGGCGCTCGCCGGCTACGGCGTCGAGCTCGTGTCCACCGGCGGCACCGCCAAGGCGTTGAAAGACGCTGGGCTCAACGTCATCGACGTCGCCGAACTCACCGGATTCCCCGAGATGATGGACGGCCGGGTCAAGACGCTGCACCCGAAGGTGCATGGCGGCCTGCTCGCGATCCGCGCCAACAAAGAGCACGCCGCTGCGATGGCGAAGCACGGCATCAAGCCGATCGATCTGCTGGTGGTGAACCTCTATCCGTTCGAGGCCACTGTCGCCAAAGGCGCCGCGTTCGACGACTGCATCGAGAACATCGACATCGGCGGGCCGGCCATGATCCGCGCCGCCGCCAAGAACCACGCTGACGTGACCGTGGTGGTCGAGCCCGCCGACTACGATAAAGTGCTGGCGGAGCTCGCGCTGCACAACGGCATGACCTCGCTCGAGCTGCGCCAGAAGCTGGCGGCGAAAGCCTATGCGCGCACCGCCGCCTATGACGCGGCGATCTCCAACTGGTTCACTGAGGCGCTGCACGACAGCGCGCCCGACTACCGCGCTTTCGGCGGCAAGCTGATCCAGTCGTTGCGCTATGGCGAGAACCCGCACCAGAGCGCGGCCTTCTATCGGGCGCCGGGCGAGCGTGTAGGCGTTGCCACCGCCCGCCAAATGCAAGGCAAGGAACTGTCCTACAACAACATCAACGATACCGACGCGGCCTATGAATGCGTCGCCGAATTCGATTCCAGACGCACCGCGGCTTGCGTGATCGTCAAGCACGCCAACCCCTGCGGCGTAGCGGAAGCCGGCAACCTGCACGACGCCTATCGCAAGGCGCTGGCCTGCGATTCCACGTCCGCCTTCGGTGGCATCGTGGCGCTCAACCGCAAGCTCGACGCCGAGGCGGCGAAGGCGATCACCGAGATTTTCACCGAGGTGATCATCGCGCCCGACGCCACCGAGGAAGCGATCAAGATCGTTGCCGCGAAAAAGAATCTGCGCCTGTTGCTGGCCGGCGGCTTGCCCGATCCGCGCGCATCCGGTTTGACGGTGAAATCGGTAGCCGGCGGTCTGTTGGTGCAGTCGCGCGACAACGCGGTGGTGGACGAGATGCAGCTTAAAGTCGTCACCAAGCGCGCGCCGAGCGAAGCCGAGCTGGCCGATCTGCGCTTCGCGTTCCGCGTTGCCAAGCACGTGAAGTCGAACACCATCGTCTATGCCAAGGGCCTCGCCACCGTCGGCATCGGGGCCGGGCAGATGAGCCGGGTCGATGCCGCGCGCATCGCCGCGCGCAAGGCGGAGGACGCCGCCAAGGAGTTAAAGCTGCCGGCGCCTTTGACCAAGGGCTCGGTGGTCGCCTCCGACGCGTTCTTTCCGTTCGCCGATGGTTTATTGGTCGCGATCGCAGCCGGCGCCACCGCGGTGATCCAGCCCGGCGGCTCCATGCGCGACGACGAGGTCATCAAGGCCGCCGACGCGCACAATGTGGCGATGGTGTTCACCAGGGTGAGGCATTTCCGGCATTAGCCTCGTGTCCCGGCTGCGGTGCAGCACGAAGCGAAGCGGAGTGGTGCACCGCTGATCCGGGATCCCGGTTGGCGATTCGCGAGAAAGCTGGGTCCCGGTTCTGCAGTGCACCGCTTCGCGCTGCACTGCGCCCGGGACACGTAAACATCAATTCCGCGCCAAATCCCCCAGCAAACTCGCCGCCACCGACAGCTTCGACAGCGTCAGCCCGGAGCCGGCGATTTCGTGGATCGCGAAACGAATCCGCTCGACCTCGGCCTGACGCGGCTTGACCCATTCCTCCACCGCGCCGGCGCCGGCAAGCCCGTTAGAATTTTGGCCATTGCCGACCATGGCAGCGGTGAGCCGCCGCTCGGCATCGCCAATCGAGTCGAGCGCGCGGTCGAGCGCCAGCCGGTCGAAATAATCCGACACCACGATGCCCGGCACCGCGCCAATGACGCGGTCGAGCTGGAAGAAGGCCTCGGTCGCGAAATAGGTCGCGGTCACCTCGCCCACCGGCTTCTTGCTTTGGTCCGCCACCAACACGATATCGGGCGCGGCCTTCAGCACGCCCAGGCTGGCGATGCGGCGCGCCAGCGCCTCCGGCACGCCGGCCTTGGCGAGCTCCGCCACCCGCGCGTCGCGCGCGGCCAGCGCGGGCTTCGACAACGCGCCGTCGAGCGCGGCCGCCACCTGCGCGATGCCGTCGCGGTAGTGCCCGATAATCTTCTCCAGCCCCTGCTTGAGATCGGCATTGCGCAGGAACCAGACCAGCCGGTCGAGCAACAAATCTTGTACGGCGGCATAAAGATCGAGTTGCGCCTTGCCGGAAATCTTGTTGTCGAGC
>CABECD010000277.1_pt1 | contig 10583 bp, 11 predicted proteins | sample 3132731 | NCBI WGS metagenome assembly CABECD01 (sample SAMEA5534347, study PRJEB31848) | metagenome | biome: tundra; feature: field; material: soil | place: USA | collected 2013-05 | depth 0.45 m | reverse complement strand
TCCCTGCGGCCGGCGATGTGACCTCGGCGAACCAGGAATACGGCGGCCCGCCGTGCCGCTCACGCGATGTGGCCGCGACGCTGCCGTCGGGCGCGATCAGCGAAAGCTCGCCCTCGAGCGGCTTCTCCGCGACGAAAACGACGCGTAAGGCTGCGCCCTTCCACGGCGCGATCGGCGAGGACAAGGCCGCGAGTTCGGCCGCGTCTTGGCAGACGCCGGATGCACCTTGGGCCTGGGCGTCCGCGACTGAGAAAAGGAAGCCGAAAAGCGCACCTGCGATCAGCGACGATGCTGTCACGGCGGCAGCAAACTGGCGTATTCGAGACAATTGAGACTCCTTCCTGGTCCCTCGACCGTACCCCCGCAGCCAGGGCCGGATTGCAGGATACCGAATTGGCGGGGATCAGTCAGCGGGTATCAGCGCGGCATTCTCACTTCCCTCTCCCATTGGAACTCGGGATTATCCGAGTTCGGAACTTTAGCTTGGGAGAGAGCCTGCCCCCGCGAAGGCGGGGGGTGGCTCGCGCTGCGTGGTGATTTTTGGTAAAGTGAATTCACAAGATTATAGGGACAGCCGTGATGGCGCCTTTTGGCATTCCTCGGCGCTCATTGAGCGCGAAGGACGAAGAAATATTGGCGGTAAATTGGCGGCGCGGATTGTTTCGCGTCTGGCTTTTGTTTTGCGCCGCCTGGCTGATGGGCTGGATCATTTATTTGATCATGCAGGGACTTCAGGGCGGGTTCAAAACAACCGGCGATTTCCTTGTGATCCCGGTTCTGCTTTTCGGCCCGCCGATTGCTTTGTTAATTTTCGGGTTAGCCGCCGGATGGGCGGTTCGCGGCTTCAAGGCAGTGAACGACCCGCCGGGCAAATGAACCGCGCGGCTCCCGACCCGAGCGTGCGTACCCAGTTGCAGCAGGACGGTCTTCCGGAGTGATCCTGAAGCTTGCGGCAGCGAGTGGCCCTTTTTGCGCGGAGGTCGCCGCGATGCCTGAGCCAACCCGCGACACCATCTTTGCCCTCTCCTCCGGCCGCCCGCCCGCGACCCGATTGCAGGCCGGTCGATTGTTAATCCTTGCACAATAGGCCTGAAACGAATCCCTCTTTGACGAGAGCCATGCAGCCGAACACGGGCGAAGAGGGGGTGCATTTTCCAAGTATTTCCAGCTTTTCGCGCTGCATGAGCAGATCGCGCTGCGCCGGCGTGAGATCGGCAAGGCACGAGCCTTCGCACTCATCAATGTCGGCGCAAGGCCGTCCGCCATCGTGCGTTGGCATGGTGCAGATGGGCTTCGGAAAAAGACCTGCCCGTCCCCATCTTCCCCCTGCGTTCTCGCACCCGCGCTGTGTGCGCGGTATTTCCAAATGTGATCCGCATGATTTTAGTGGTGTTGCGTGTTGTGGATTGCCAACGGCGCTCCATGCGCCGCCTGTACATGTCCAATATCCGGCCGCCTGGCTGGACGCCGTGCTGCCGGTCCACACAAATACCGCCAATAGGACGCTCAAGCCGAGGGCACGAGTCAATCGTCTCACGACATTCATTGGGTCGGGGCGCTTTCTCGCGTTCGAAAGCTCCACATTCCATGATCTTCGCAATCTCATGAAAAAGCATCCGCGGCCCGCCACTTTGATTCAGATCAAGGGCGGCACGCACGCTTGATCCATCGCTGGCATTGCGGGCCATTTGTCGTCTTCCTTCCGAGATGCGAACGTTTCGTCCTCTTGACCCGCTCTCCCTGCGGCGCTTCCGTGCGCCGCGATGGCCCCAGCGTCCGACACCATCTTCGCCCTCTCCTCTGGCCGCGGGCCTGCGGCCATCGCGGTCATCCGCATTTCCGGGTCGCGCGCGGGCGACGCGCTGAAGGCGTTGGGCGTCAAAATCCCCGAGCCGCGCAAGGCCGGGCTGGCGCGTGTGCGCAATCCCGATCCATTGGCCGACAACGAGATCATCGACGAGGCGCTGGCGCTGTGGTTTCCCGCGCCGCATAGCGAGACCGGCGAGGACGTGGCCGAGCTGCAGCTGCACGGCGGCCGTGCGGTGATCGCCGCGGTGCTGGCAGCGCTCGGCCGCATCGAGGGCCTGCGCCCGGCCGAGGCTGGCGAGTTCACCCGCCGCGCCTTCGAGAACGGCAAGCTCGATCTCACCGCGGTGGAAGGCCTCGCCGACCTGGTGATGGCGGAGACGCAAGGGCAGCGCCGGCAGGCGTTCCGCCAGATGAAAGGCCTGCTCGGCGGCCGGGCCGAGAGCTGGCGGCAGCGGCTGATCCAGGCGCTGGCGCTGGTCGAGGCCCGCATCGATTTTTCCGACGAGGCCGATGTGCCGGACAATCTGCTGGCGCCGGCGCTGATAATTGCGCGCGAATTGGAGACGGAAATCGCTACGGCGCTGGCCGACGGCGGACGCGGCGAAAGATTGCGCGAAGGTCTGGTGGTGGCGATCGCCGGGCCGCCCAATGCCGGCAAGTCGACGCTGCTCAATCTGCTGGCCAAGCGCGAGGCGGCGATCGTGTCGCCCTATGCCGGGACCACCCGCGACGTGATCGAGGTGCATCTCGACCTCGCCGGCTGGCCGGTGACCCTGCTCGACACCGCCGGCATTCGCGAAACCGACGATCCGGTGGAGATGGAAGGCGTGCGGCGCGCGCGCGCGCGGGCGGCGTCGGCCGACCTGGTGCTGTGGGTGGTGGACAGCCGGGATTTGCCTAACTCCGGCGCAGCCGCATCCGCAAACGAGGCCGAATCGACCGGAAAAGCGGGATCTCGCCCGCCAACCTGGCTGATTCGCAATAAAATCGACCTAATTGAGGGGGACGCGCAAAGAAATGAACTAAGATTACGTAGTATAATAACAAGTGAAGCCGTATTCGACCCTAATAAATCCTTAAAGGACATGGTTAAAAATGAGTTAACACATAAAACTGAATCAGAATCCATTAAGACTGAATTAGTATTCAATTTATCAGCCGTTACTGGCGAGGGTTTTGACCAGCTATTGGCCCAGCTGGCGCGGCAGGCCGAGAGTTTCTTGGCGGGCGCCGAGCAGGCTTTGGTGACCCGCGAACGTCACCGGCGGGCGCTTGAGGAGGTCCTGGCGGCCCTGCGCCGGGCCCAAGGCGGCGAAGTGGCAGCGCGCGAGGATCTGCTGGCCGAGGAGCTGCGCATCGCCGCCCGCGCGCTCGCCCGCCTGACCGGTCGGGTCGATGTCGAGGATATCCTGGACGTGATTTTCCGCGACTTCTGCATCGGCAAATAGCCGGGCCGGATGTTCTGGGCCTGGGCCGGATGTTATGGCCGAACGAGGCGTGACGTCTGCCTCGATCACCGCGGGTTCTGGAGCCAACTAGGTCAGTTCGGGCCGCAGAACATCGAGCTCTTGGGTATGCTGGTACCCATCCGGGCGATGTTTCACGTGAAACATTCCGCCAAATGGGGAGTTTTTGACCCCTGCCCCCGCCTCCGCTACAAGCTCGCATCCGAGGCGAAAATGCAGGCTCGATTCGACGTTGTCGTGATTGGCGGCGGCCATGCCGGCTGTGAAGCCGCGGCCGCAAGTGCTCGTATGGGCGCCAAAACGGCGCTCGTGACGCACCGATTCGCCACCATCGGCGCCATGTCCTGCAATCCGGCCATCGGCGGCCTCGGCAAAGGCCATTTGGTTCGAGAAATCGACGCTCTGGACGGCCTGATGGGCCATGTAGCCGATAAAGGCGGCATCCAATTCCGCGTTCTGAACCGCCGCAAAGGGCCGGCCGTGCGCGGTCCGCGCGCCCAGGCCGATCGCAAGCTCTATGCGGCGGCTATGCAAGCGGCGATTCGGGAAACGGCGAATCTCACGGTCATTGAAGCGGAAGCCGATGATCTCATCATCGGAAATGGCCGTGTTGGCGGGGTCAAATTCGCCGATGGTCGAGAGATTTCCTGCGGCTCGGTGGTTTTGACCACCGGCACGTTTTTGCGCGGCCTCATTCACATCGGCGAAAAACAAATTCCCGCCGGCCGCGTCGGCGAAGCGCCCGCGATGGGTCTTTCCACCACATTGGAAAAATATGGCTTCACGCTCGGCCGTTTGAAAACCGGCACGCCGCCGCGCCTCGATGGCCGCACGATCGATTGGTCGGCGCTGGAGATGCAGCCCGGCGACGATCCACCGGAAGTGTTTTCGGTTCTGACCACGCGCATTGAAAATCCGCAGATCGAATGCGGCATCACGCGCACGGTCGAAGCCACGCACAAGATCATTCGCGCCAATGTGCATCGTTCGCCGATGTACTCCGGACAAATCGCTAGCACGGGTCCGCGTTACTGCCCATCGATCGAAGACAAGATCGTGAAGTTCGGCGAGCGCGACGGTCATCAGATTTTTCTGGAGCCGGAAGGTCTCGACGATCACACCGTTTATCCGAACGGAATTTCCACATCGCTGCCGGAAGAAGTTCAGCATGCGCTGGTCGCGACGATTCCCGGATTGGAAAAGGCGCGCTTCGTCCGGCCTGGCTATGCCATCGAATATGATTACGTCGATCCGCGCGAGCTGCATCCGACGCTGCAAACGAAACGGCTGCGCGGATTGTTTCTCGCCGGCCAGATCAACGGCACGACTGGCTACGAAGAGGCTGCGGCACAAGGGCTTCTTGCAGGTCTCAACGCGGCATCGTTGGCGGGTGGCGGGGCTGAAATTATTTTCGATCGCGCCGAAGCTTACATCGGCGTGATGATCGACGATCTTGTCACACGCGGCGTCAGCGAGCCGTATCGCATGTTCACGTCGCGCGCCGAATATCGTTTGAAGCTGCGCGCCGATAACGCGGATCAACGTTTGACCGGCAAAGGAATTTCAATCGGCTGCGTCGGCGTCGCACGCGCGAAATTCCACGATGAAATAAGTTCTGCGCTGAATGCCGCGCGCGAATTTGCCAATTCAGTTTCACTCACGCCGAAAGAAGCGGAACGTCACGGACTTTCGCTGAACAAAGATGGTCAGCGGCGCACGGCATTTGAATTGTTGTCGTATCCGCATGTGACGATTTCGGATCTCGCCAAAATCTGGCCGCGCTTCGGCGCGCTCGATCAAAAAACCGCCGAGCAGATCGAGATCGATGCGAAGTATGATGTTTATCTTTCGCGCCAGGCGGCGGACGTGGCGGCGTATCGGCGCGATGAAAGTTTCACGCTGCCGGACGATCTCGATTACGAAGGCATGCGCGGGCTTTCCAACGAAGCCAAACAAAAGCTGCAACAAAATCGTCCGCGAACGATTGGACATGCCGGCAAAATCGATGGAATGACGCCGGCGGCGCTGACGCTTTTGGTGGCGCATGTGAAACGCGGCCGCAACGCTGCGAAACGCGCTTGAAAAAAAGCGGGCAGGGCGGTTTCGACCTCGAAACCGATAAAAAACGCGCGCTCGCGCTCACGCCTGTTTCACGTGAAACGCTAGAGCGTCTCGAGGTTTTCGTCGACCAACTGTTGCTCTGGCAAGAAAAGATCAACCTCGTCGCCGAATCCACTCTTCCTCTGCTCTGGACCCGGCATATTTCCGATTCGCTCCAGCTCTTGCCGTTGGCGCCGGAGGCACGGGTGTGGGTGGACTTCGGGTCGGGTGCTGGATTTCCGGGCATCCCGATCGCCTGCGCGCTCGCCGGTAGGCCTGGCGCGATGGTTCATCTGATTGAAAGCGTTGGGAAAAAGGCGAATTTCCTGCGCGAGGTGGTACGCGCGCTCGCCCTGCCGGCCCAGGTGCATCAGGAGCGGGCCGAGAAATTTGGGGAAACCTGTGCAGAAACCGTCCACGTGGTAACGGCGCGCGCGCTCGCCCCGTTGAAAACCCTATGCGATCAAGCCTTTCCTTTGATCGCCAAAGGAGCCGTCGGGCTGTTCCCCAAGGGTCAAGATGTAGCGGCCGAATTGACCGAAGCCGCTAAATATTGGAGACTTCAGGCTTCACTTGTACCCAGCGTGACCAATCCGGCCAGTGCCATCGTTGTTGTGCGCGGCCTCAAGCGTCTCGGAAAGACTCAGCTAAGTCATTGAACTAAAGATGGAAACGCCGAATGTCTGAAACGCCATCAGCCGATCCCGAAGTCGTCGCCTTCCCGAAACCGGGGCCGCGGCCCGAGGCCGCCCGCCCGCGGGTGCTGGCGATCGCCAACCAGAAGGGCGGCGTCGGCAAGACCACCACCGCCATCAATCTCGGCACCGCGCTGGCCGCCATCGGCGAGCATGTCCTGGTCGTCGATCTCGACCCGCAGGGCAACGCCTCGACCGGGCTCGGCATTGACCGCAAATCGCGCCGCACCTCGACCTATGACGTGCTCACCGGCAAGGCGTCGATGCGCGCGGCGGTGCTGCCGACCGCGGTGCCGCAGCTCAACATCGCGCCGTCGACCATGGACCTTTCAGGTTTGGAGCTCGAAATCGGCCAGACGCGCGACCGCGCCTTCCGCCTGCGCAGCGCGCTCGGCGAACTCAACAAGGGCACGCGCACGTATGACTTCACGTATGTGCTGGTAGACTGTCCGCCCTCACTCAATCTGCTCACGGTCAACGCCATGGCGGCGGCGGATTCGATTCTGGTGCCGCTGCAATGCGAATTCTTCGCGCTCGAAGGTCTGTCGCAATTGTTGAAGACCGTCGAGCAGGTGAAGAACACGCTCAATCCGACCCTGTCGATCCATGGCATCGTGCTCACCATGTACGACTCGCGCAACAATCTCGCCAACCAGGTGGTCGCCGACGTGCGCCAGTTCATGGGCCGCAAGGTTTACGACACGGTGATCCCGCGCAACGTGCGCATCTCGGAAGCGCCGTCCTACGGCAAGCCGGTGCTGGTCTACGATCTCAAATGCGTCGGCAGCGAAGCCTATCTGCGGCTGGCCACCGAGATCATCCAGCGCGAGAAGGAATTGAAGGCGGGGTGAGTCACTATTTCACTGTCATGGCCGGGCTTGTCACCAAAAGTCGGGTGTACCCGACTTTTGGCATGTTAAACTGCACAACTCGGGCAAGCCCGAGTTGTGATGCCATCCCGATAAGGGACGCCATGACAGTGCCCACCTAAGCGAGATGGCCGGGTCAAGCCCGGCCATGACAAAAACAAAAGCAGCGAAACAAAAACACTCAAGAGGCAAGCGTGGCACGAGGTTCAGGAGAGGCGGCGATGGCGGATCATTCGCGATTGGGACGCGGCCTCGCATCGCTGATGGGCGACGTCGGCGAGGAAACCTCAGCACCGGAGCAGGGGCGCAAGGCACGCCGCGCGCCGATCGAAAACCTGCGCGCCAATCCGCGCAACCCGCGCCGCGCCTTCAGCGACACCGAGCTCAACGAACTGGCCGATTCGATCCGCGAGCGCGGCATCATCCAGCCGATCGTGGTGCGCAGCGTGCGCGGCGAGCCCGATAACTTCGAGATCATCGCCGGCGAGCGGCGCTGGCGCGCGGCGCAGCGCGCCGGCCTGCACGAGGTGCCGGTCGCGGTGGTGGAGGCGACCGACGCGCAGGCGCTCGAATTCGCCATCATCGAAAACGTGCAACGCGCTGACTTGAATGCGATCGAGGAAGCGACCGGCTATCTGAAACTGATGGAGGAGTTCAACCACAGCCAGGACGAGGTCGCGCAAATCGTCGGCAAGAGCCGCCCGCATGTGGCGAACACGCTGCGGCTGCTCAAGCTGTCGGAGCCGGTGCAGGCGCTGGTCGCGTCCGGCCAGTTGTCGGCCGGGCACGCGCGCATGCTGGTCGGGCAGCCGAACACGCTCGAACTCGCGCAAGACATCGTCAAGCGCGGGCTCAACGTGCGCCAAGTCGAGGCGGCGATGCGCAAGGACGGCCGCGCGCAGTCGCGCGATGTGGCCGGCACCTCGCGCGCCAAGGACGCCGATACCAAGGCGCTGGAGCGGCGGCTGTCGGATGCTTTGGGATTGGACGTGACCGTCGACCACCGCGGCCAGGGCGGCACGCTGCATATCAAGTATCGCGATTTGGATCAGTTGGATGGAGTGTTGAGGAAGTTGGATAGGAAGTGAGTTATCTTGGATTCGTTTTCGCTGCCAAACCAATAGCACGCATATTTATGCGCAATTCGGGCAAGCCCGAGTTGCGATGCCATCTCGTTTAGGGACGCGCATTGCCCTCCTAAGCGGGATCACCGGGACAAGCCCGGTGATGACAACGGGGAGCGCGGCCGCGCCATAGCCGCTATGGCGAGCCAACGCCCGCATGCTATATTAAGGCCATGACAGCGAAGACCCTTAAGAACGCACTTCAGCGCGTGGAAGCTTGGCCGGAACATGCCCAGGACCTGCTGGCCGAACTCGCGCTCGAAATTGACCAAGAACTGCGCGAGGGGAAATATCATGCGACGCCGGCGGAGCTTGCTGGCATCGATCGCGGCCTGAAAGCGGCGCGCGAGGGCCGCTTTGCGACCGACGATCAGGTCGAAGCTGTCATCGCCAAACACCGGCCGGCATGAGGATCGTCTTCACGGAAGACGCGCTGCGCGATCTCGACGAGATTCTCCAATACATTTCGACAAATTATCCGGGCGTTTATGGCCCGTTCGAGAAGCGTCTGCGGACCATCGTGACGCGGATCGGCACTTGACCGGAGAGCGCGCAGGAAGTCGTGCAGCGCCCGAACATCCGCAGCGTCCCGTTCATCCGCTACCCGTACAAAATCTTCTATCGCGTGTTATCCGACCGCGTCGAAGTTCTGCACCTCCATCATAGTGCGCGCGACGACGACGGACGTTCGACCTAGACGACGGCGGTGAGGCGTTCGCGCTTTCCCTCTCCCACAAAAGGAGAGCGCGTAGGGCGGGTTAGCCCATCGGGTCCGCGCGGAGCGCGACCCGACGGCAGGCTCCGGCGTAACCCGCCGCTTTGCTGGAGAAGGGCGGAATACGCTGCGCTAATCCGCCCTTCTGCATTGATATTGATCAAAAACGACTTCTGATTGTTTGATAAACTAATTTATCAAATAGGGAGGGCTCGCATGGCACCACCGGGTATAATTGCCGCGTTGACCGCTGAGGCACACGCTCGGGCACTAGCGTAGCGGCTCCACACGAACGACACGCCGGGAGCGGCCTATGGGCTACAGCAGTTAGGCATTGCCCAACCTGGCCCCCTCCCGGCGTGTTTTTTATGCGCGATGACTCTCCCGCCGCACGAAAACTATTCCGCAGCCACGTAAGCTCCGGCGAAGAACGACGCTGTCGCCCCGACCAAGCCGCGTCGCTCCATGCGGGCTACGACTCCGACTCCGGCGACCCCCGGGGCTCCAATTTCTGGTGCAGGCGTTCGGCGTCGGTCAGGGTGGCAACGACGGCTTTAAAGTCAGCAACGATCGTGGCGAGGACGCCTTTGGGCTTTGGCTTGTTCTTGGGTTTGGCCTTGCGGGCCGGCTTCTTTCTTGCCGCGAGCTTGGATTTATTTTTCGCCACGGTCTTGCGCTTTGTCTTGCGCTTTTTCTTGGTGACCGCGGCGGGTTTTTTCTTTGCCTTTGAAGCGGATTTTTTGCGCGCTTTCCTAGCCATCGGCAGCCCCCAAGTTATGCAGGTTTGCAGGCATGAGCCTAAGCGGGGTCTCGATCTTGCGCCAGGGGTTGCAGCAAGCGTAGCCCGATAGCATTCGCCGTTACATGGGAGTAGGCATTAAGTCTGGATTGGAGCGGCCATGCAGAACAGCGCGGACAAGAAAAAAGAAAAGTGCCGGAATTGCGAAGGCAAAGGCCTGGTCAAACTGGGCGACAAGAAAGTGAAGTGCCAGCGCTGCGGCGGGACTGGTTATAAGCAGCGATCGACCGAATCCTCACCGTCGGGGTCTTGATCTCCGGCCGCGATCGGTCTCGCGTCGCTTATCCTATCCGACGGACTGCATTTCTTACGACGTGCTCGTGGCCGCGCCGGGCCCGGCCTTGCGCAGCATGGCGGTGAGCTCCTTGACCGCCGCCGTCAGGTTCACAACTTCGGTCTCGCGCAGCTGGTCGATCTTCTGATGCAGCAGCTCGATCTCCAGCTCGGCCTTGACGTTGACCTTGAAATCATTCTCGGCCGACTTGCGATCGATGTCCTGTTGCCGGTTCTGGCTCATCATGATGAAGGGCGCCGCATAAGCGGCCTGGAACGACAGCGCCAGGTTGAGCAGGATGAACGGGTAGGGATCCCATTGCTGAATGTAGGCGGTGACGTTGAGCATGATCCAGACCAGCAGAAGGACTGACTGGATGATGATGAATCGCCAGGAGCCCATGGTGGCGGCGACGGTGTCCGCGATGCGTTGCCCGATGGTGAGCTGATTTTCGACCGCCTCCGTGCCGATGCCTTTCTTGCGAACCCCACGGCGCACTGTTCGCAGTTCGTTGAGCAGCCGCTGCTCGGTCTCGTGCAGTTCGACTTTCAAGGCGCTGGAATTGTTCATGGTCTCGGCCCTCCCGCAGGTCCCCATCCGATTCGGATTTTATCTGTAATTTCGGACGCGGCCCACCCCGCGGCCGCGCGCGAGAGGAAAAAAGGAAGTGCGATCAAATCGCGCCGGGGCCGCCCTTGTCGTAGATGCCGAGGCGCTTTTGCGCGTCTTCCG
>CABECD010000267.1_pt1 | contig 10646 bp, 9 predicted proteins | sample 3132731 | NCBI WGS metagenome assembly CABECD01 (sample SAMEA5534347, study PRJEB31848) | metagenome | biome: tundra; feature: field; material: soil | place: USA | collected 2013-05 | depth 0.45 m | reverse complement strand
ACGGTGGCGATTATGGGCAACGTCGCCAACGCGAAGGTAATGGCGACATTGCCTGCATGCGCGACGCGAAAAGCGCGCAGGGCGCTGCGGAATTTCGTCCAGGCCGACATCATGACGGGTCACCGAAAACGGTTGAATTCGCGTACTTTCATAAGCGCCGGTATTAAAGGGCTGGTGTATCGATACGCCGGAAATCCTCGGCTCGCGGTAATTGTTGAGCCTGCAAATCGACCGTTCTGCTCGCTCGATCAATGACTTGGATGCTTAACACCCTATGCCTCGGATGCCGCGAATGCCGGATAGTTCTTAGGGGATGTCGTTAACGCTTGGTTGGCGCGGCCGCTTGGAAAAGCGGACGTCCTGATACCGCGGCGGCTATGGCCGCGGCGCGATATGACGGAGACGCAGCTGGGGCTGCTACATCGCGAGCCGTAGATTGGACAGCGCGGTGCCGATCTGGCCGAACGTCGTGACGATCTCCGCCGACGAGGTCAACAGGAAGAACTTGCTCGTGTCGCTCGCGCAATTCTTCAGCAGGGTCGATGTGGGGTCGCTGCCGGTGTTGACCTGCACGGTATAGATCGTGATGCCCGCGGCCTTGATATTGTCGCAAGCCTTCTGTTGCCGCGTGTCGATCGAGGACGCGGTGGTGTACCAGCGGTCCTCGGTATTGAGTCCGTCGCTCAGCAGAATGATGACCTGGTTATATTTGTAGTCTGGATCCAGGGCCGGGACGCTGAAGGGCGCGGCCGTCAGCGATTGCCAGCCCATCTGCAATCCGATCGCCTGGTTGGTATTGCCGTTCGGCTGCATGGCGTCGATCTTGCTCGACAGCGTGGTCCAATTGTTGGAGAGCCCGATCAACGATACTGCACAGGAAGAATACTGCTCGGTCGGATACAGCGTGGCGCCGGCGACCGGCGCGCCGTTGGTGGTGTCGAAATTCTGGTCGCGGTCGGTGACGCAGCCGTTCCAGGTGCTGTGAGCCGCGGGCGTCCAAACCTTGCTATGCGACAGGCAGTTGGTTTTCGAGTGGTAGCTGGTGTTGCTGCATTTGCCGTTCACTTCCTCCCACAAATCCCAGCGCAGCCACGACGCATTCACGTTGCTTGGATCGACGTTGACGTCCTTGCCGAACGGGATGACCGACACGTAGACGTCGTCGGCGGTCACGGCCGCGCTTTTGAGCTGCGTGAGAAGATTTTGCGACGCCGTCTTCAGCGCGGTCATCTTGCCGGAGCTTGCCATCGATCCGGTATTGTCGAGCACGAGTGCCACCCGCAGCCGGGTGTTGCCCCACGTGGACGTCGTCGACGCAGTGATGTGGATCGTGTCGATGCCCAGGACGCTGAGAAAATTCGTGTCGACGGTGGCGCTGCCGTTGAGCACGAGTTGCGATCCGCTGGTGGTGGAATAGTTCGCGGTGACCGTGACGTTCTTGGCGTTGGTCCGCGTGAACAAGGCGTTGAAGTCATTGGTTGCCGCGGTCTGCAAGTCCGCAGGCGTTTGCGTCGCCGCGGTCTTCGAGAGCATCAGCGCGGTCGAATCGAGCGCGGTTTGGAAGGCGGTGCGTGTGGCGCTGGCCTGCGTATAGTCGACGGCGGCGCCGACGGCGCCCAACAACGGGAGAATCGCGATTCCCAGCATGGGGGCGACGCTCCCTTGCCGGTTATTCCAAAAACGGGTGAGCAGCATTGTTGAACCCCCTGTGGACCGCCGAATACGGCCATCGGTGACGCCGTTGAAAGATGCCGGTACGGCCTTGAAATACCGTTGGAACAGCGGTGCGAATTTGGGGAAAAATCGCTTTGGATTGTCCGCAAGCGGCTTGTGATCGGGTAACCAATGGATATCTGCCCTGATGCACCCGGAATCGCCGGAAATCGGCTTAGTTTGTCCCGGAGCGGGACAAAATCCCGGCTTGGCCTGGCTAGGCGTCGGTCTTTATGATGGTGGCCAGGCCGCGCGGGTGCGGCGCGGGGTGCTACGGTTCTGGAATGCTTCTTGCCTCGGCAATGTCATGACGTCGACTATTAGGAAGAGCTCCCCTGCCGATAGAGCGGCAGCCGCCCCAGGCGGCGATCGACCGCCCCGCATGGCGGACGACGACCGCAAGCGCAAAGGTGAGCCGGGCGGGCCCGGCACCGCGGTCATCACCAAGACCAAGCCGCAGATCAAGCGGCCGAGTCTGTACCGCGTGCTGATTCTCAACGACGACTACACGCCGATGGAGTTCGTCGTGCACGTGCTGGAACGCTTCTTCGGCAAGGATCACGAGGCCGCGACACGAATTATGTTGCATGTGCATCACCACGGCATCGGCGAATGTGGGATCTATACTTATGAGGTGGCGGAGACCAAAGTGACGCAGGTGATGGACTTTGCCAGAAAACATCAGCATCCTCTGCAATGCGTGATGGAAAAAAAGTGAGATTCGGGGGACGCCCAATACAAATGGAAATGGAAATCTGATGCCAACGTTCTCGCGCAGCCTCGAGCAGTCGCTCCACCGGGCGCTCGCCATCGCCAATGAGCGGCATCACGAATATGCGACCTTGGAACACTTGCTGCTGGCGCTGATCGACGATCAGGACGCTTCGGCGGTGATGCGCGCCTGCAATGTCGACCTCGACAAGCTGCGCCGCAGCCTCACCGCCTATCTCGAATCGGAACTGGAAAACCTGATCACCGACGGCGCCGAGGATTCCAAGCCCACCGCCGGCTTCCAGCGCGTGATCCAGCGCGCGGTCATCCACGTGCAATCCTCCGGCCGCGAGGAGGTCACTGGCGCCAACGTGCTGGTGGCGATCTTCGCCGAGCGCGAGAGCCACGCCGCTTATTTCCTGCAAGAGCAGGACATGACGCGCTACGACGCGGTCAATTACATCAGCCACGGCATTGCCAAGCGGCCGGGGCTCACCGAGTCGCGCCCGGTGCGCGGCGCCGAGGAAGAACCCGATACCAAGAGCGGGGACGAACCGAAGAAGAAGGGCGACGCGCTCGAAGCCTATTGCGTCAACCTCAACAAGAAGGCCAAGGACGGCAAGATCGATCCGCTGATCGGCCGCGATGCCGAGATCAACCGGACGATCCAGGTGCTCTGCCGCCGGCAGAAGAACAATCCACTGTTCGTCGGCGAAGCCGGCGTCGGCAAGACCGCGATCGCTGAAGGATTGGCGCGCCGTATCATTCATGGCGAAGTGCCGGATGTGCTTAAAGGTGCCACCGTGTTCGCGCTCGACATGGGCACGCTGCTGGCCGGCACGCGCTACCGCGGCGACTTCGAGGAGCGGCTCAAGCAGGTGATCAAGGAGATCGAGGCCTATCCGGGCGCGATCATGTTCATCGACGAGATCCACACCGTGATCGGCGCCGGCGCCACCTCGGGCGGCGCCATGGATGCGTCCAATCTGCTCAAGCCTGCGCTCGCCTCGGGTACCATCCGCTGCATCGGCTCGACCACCTACAAGGAATACCGCCAGTATTTCGAGAAGGACCGCGCGCTGGTGCGTCGCTTCCAGAAGATCGACGTCAACGAACCGTCGGTGCTGGATGCGATCGAGATCCTGAAAGGGCTCAAGCCCTATTTCGAGGAATACCACAAGCTCAAATATACCAACGAGGCGATCAAGGCCGCGGTCGAACTGTCGGCGCGCTACATCCATGATCGCAAGCTGCCGGACAAGGCGATCGACGTGATCGACGAGTCGGGCGCGGCGCAGATGCTGCTGCCCGAGAGCCGCCGCAAGAAGACCATCGGCATCAAAGAGATCGAGACCACGATTTCCACCATGGCGCGGATTCCACCGAAGACCGTCTCCAAAGATGACGCCGAGGTGCTCCGGCATCTCGAGCAGACGCTCAAGACCGTGGTCTACGGCCAGGACAAGGCGATCGATGCGCTCTCGGCCTCGATCAAGCTGGCGCGCGCCGGCTTGCGCGAGCCGGAAAAGCCGATCGGCTGCTATCTGTTCTCCGGGCCGACCGGCGTCGGCAAGACCGAAGTTGCCAAGCAGCTTGCGCTCTCGCTTGGTGTTGAGCTCATCCGCTTCGATATGTCGGAATATATGGAGCGACATACGGTGTCGCGCTTGATCGGTGCGCCTCCCGGCTATGTCGGCTTCGACCAGGGCGGGCTCTTGACCGACGGCGTCGATCAGCATCCGCATTGCGTGCTGCTGCTCGACGAGATCGAGAAGGCGCATCCCGATCTGTTCAATGTGCTGCTGCAGATCATGGATCACGGCAAGCTGACCGATCACAACGGCAAGCAGGTCGATTTCCGCAACGTCATCCTCATCATGACCACCAATGCGGGCGCCGCCGAGATGGCGAAGCAGGCCTATGGTTTCACCCGCACCAAGCGCGAGGGCGACGACCACGAGGCGATCAACCGCATGTTCGCGCCCGAGTTCCGCAACCGGCTCGACGCCACCATCACCTTCGCGCATCTGTCGCAGGAGATCATCGCCAAGGTGGTCGAGAAATTCGTGCTCCAGCTCGAAGCGCAGCTCGGCGACCGCAACGTCACCATCGAACTCTCGGTAGAGGCCAGCCGCTGGCTGATCGCCAGCGGCTACGACGAATTGATGGGCGCCCGCCCGATGGCGCGCGTGATCCAGGAGCACATCAAGAAGCCGTTGGCCGACGAGGTGCTGTTCGGGCATCTGAAGTCCGGCGGCCACGTCCGCGTCGTCGTCAGCAAGGACGAAGACGGGCGCGACAAGCTCGGCTTCGAATTCCTTGACGGACCGATCACGCCGAAGCCGGAGAAGCTGCCGGCGGTACGGCCCAAGGCCAAGCGCCGCTCGTCGCCGCGTCCGCGGGCGAAGCGCGGCTCGGTGCCGAAGGTGCCGCTGGCGAAGGTCTAGACCACCGCTTCAAAAGACAATGGCCAAGGCCGGGCTAATTCGCCCGGCCTTCGCATTTCGCGGGGTCCGCATGCAATGGCCGCGGGCGCCGGCGGTTGCGCGCGCGGCGTGCCTATGGGACAGGAAAGCCGCCGCCATGTCCGCGCCCGGCCCCTTCAAATCCAATGCGGCCGCCTTCTTCGGCGGCGTGAAATCGGCGTGGACCTCGGTGTTCTTCCTGGTGCTGATGGGCACCTATATCGGCATCGGCGCGCTCGCTCATGATTTCGGCTTGAGCTCGTGGTGGCTGGCGCTGTCGACCCTGCTGGTGTGGGCGGCGCCGGCGCAGGTGATTCTGGTGTCCGCGCTCGGCACCGGCGCCGCGTCGGTCGAGGTGGCGATCGCGGTGGGCCTCAGCGCGATCCGGCTGTTTCCCATGGTGGTGGCGCTGCTGCCGCTGCTGCGCGGGCCAGGCACGCGGCTGCGCGAACTTCTGCTGCCGACCCACTTCACGTCGGTGAGCATGTGGGTGGAATCGCTGCGCCTGTTGCCGGGAATGCCGCGCGTGCGGCGCGTCGCGTTCTGCAATGGGTTGTCGGTCGGCTATATGGGCACGGCGGCGACGTTCGGCTTCGTCGGCTATTACCTCGCGGCCGGTTTGCCTCCGCTGTTCGCGGGCACGCTGCTGTTCCTGACGCCGATGTCGTTCCTGATCTCGACCGCGAACAATTGCCGGCAAATGGTGGACCGGCTGGCGCTGGTGCTCGGGCTCATGCTCGGCCCGCTGCTGACCTACTGGCACGTCGGCCTCGACCTGATGTGGACCGGGATCGTCGGCGGCTCGCTTGCTTACGGCGTCCACCGCCTGCGCCAGGCCGCCGCATGAACGCCGGCATGAACACCGCCTTGGCCGAACTGTGGCCTTATCTGCTGCTGATCTTGGTCGGCTATCTGCCGAACGAGATGTGGCGCGTGCTCGGGCTGGTGCTGGCGCGCGGGCTCAACGAGGATTCCGAGATCGTGGTGTGGTCGCGCGCGGTGGCGACGGCGATCCTTGCAGGCGTCATCGCCAAGCTGATCCTGTTTTCCGCCGGCGCGCTGGCCGGCATCCCGCTCACCGTGCGCATTGGCGCGGCCGTTTGCGGGTTTTTGGCTTTTCTGGCGGTGAAGCGTTCGGTGTTCGCCGGGGTGCTGGTCGGCGAGGCGGTGCTGCTTTTAGGCGGGTTTTTATTCGCGACGTAGGGCGTGGACTCGTAAACGGCCAGCCAAATGACAAAGTGGATGCGCCGCCTGATGTCCGTTATCGGGGAGCCAGCTCAACCGGTCGACGCAACACTTTATCGTAGAGGGAAAAGATAGAGAGTGTAGGACGATAGGTCAGTGACTTCGTAGTGGTATGGGGGCGGCAGAGAAAATGGTGTTGTGGGATAGCTGGTTGCGAGGGGAGTCGCCGAAAGCGATTGGGCGAGCATTTGGCAAGCCGTCATTGGTATTTATTGCCAGCTGGCCCCCGGTGTTGCGTCGACCGGTTGAGACCATCCAAAGCGGACAAACGGAGACGCGGTTAGATTGTCCGCTTTGTGCCACTTGCGTCTTTCGCTGCGACGCAAAAAAGCACAGAGACTTTTCGCCGTCTCCGACGAACCGCCCTAAATGCGTCGCCCGCGCTTCTGACCTGAGCCGAAGAGCAACGAACGATCTCGTTTTCAACCTTCAACTAGAATCTACCTCACTCATTATCAGCTTGCGTGATAAACAAGACCGATATTCTGATGCAAACAACGCCTCTATCGAGGCGAAAGCGCGGCTCGTTGGGCTACCTCTCGCCACTCACGGATTTCGGTCGAAATCAAAGTTTGGAATTCCTCAGGCGAACTCGCCGCCGCAGTCACACCCTGGGCCGTAAGCTTAGTGACGATATCGGGCTTGCTCAGAATTTTTTGAAGTGCGGAGTTGACGTGTAAGATCACATCTTTCGGAGTACCGGCTGGTGCTAACATTCCGACCCATTGCAGCGCTTCCATGTTTGGAAAACCAGATTCTCTAAGTGTCGGCAGATCCGGAAAATGCGCGTCACGCGTTCGCCCGCCGGACGCAATCGCGCGGATTTTACCACCTTGAATTTGCGGTGCCGAAAGTTGTGTCGATAAGACCGCGAACTGTACCTCGCCTGAAATCAACGCCAGCACCGCAGGAGCGCCACCCCGATAAGGAACCTCAAGCATCTTTATGCCGGCACGCTGGCTCAAAAGCTCTGTTACTAGTCGTGACTGGCTTGCAGTACCCGGCGTTGCATAGTTGATCTTGTCTGGCTGTGATTTCGCAAACGCGATGAATTCCGGCAATGTTTTCGCCGGCACCGAATTGCTGACTACGAACAAAAACGGATCTCTCACCAGGATACTTATAGGTGCGAAATCGCGTTCTGTATCATACGGCAGCTTCACATTTGTCACGGGGGAAATCGTGTGCGAAGAGGCTACGACCAGCAATGTGTACCCATCGGGCGCAGATTTCGCGACGGCATCGGTCCCGATGATTCCGCTCGCTCCCGTACGATTCTCGATGATGATCGGCTGACCAAGCTCCTCTTGTAGGAATGGCTGAATGATGCGCGTCACATTGTCATTGAGGCCGCCGGCGGGAAACGGAACGATGATGCGGATAACCCGGTTTGGGTAGGGTGTGACAGCGAAAGCCGAGCCTAGCGAGGCGATGAACGTGGACACAATGACGACGATGCGTAGCATTGATTTTGACATGAAGCCGTGCTCCCCAGGCCGCAGCCGTAGAGGTTGAAGGTCTCAGCTAGATACCTAGCGTGCCTAGGACGTCGGCGAACTTGGCTTGCACGCGGGCTCGCAGTTCCGGGCTCGCGCGGGCGACCGGTGGGAAATCCTTCAGCCGTTCAAACGGCCGACAGGCGTCGATCACCGCGCGTGAGTTGGTGGAACTTGCGCGGTTGAGGATCGGATCCAGCGGTCCGCTCCAAGCACGGCGAAAGAATTCGATATCTTCGGCCGGGTCGCATCGTGTGCACATGGCCCAAAGGACGTCGAACAGGTCGGTGGGATCAACATCGTCGTCGACGACAACGACGAACCGGCCGAGATAAGACCCAGATTGGCAACTCGCGGCCAATAAACCCGCCTGGCGTGCATGGCCAGGATAAGCCTGTTTGATGGCGATTACGTTGAACATGCGCGCGCCGCCGGGCTCATGGCACCACACGCCTGTGACGCCCGATAGTCCAGCACGTTCAACCTCGTCCCAGATCATGCCGGCCTTCATCACGCATTTACTGAATGAAAAGTCGGATGGCGGCTGCATCGGTGATGCGATCGAAAGGATTGGATTGTTGCGATAATAGACGCGTTTGACGTGGACCAGCGGCTGCTCACTCGGCGAGCTCGCATAATATCCGGTAAACTCGCCAAACGGCCCTTCCTTTGCCATCTGACCAGAGATCATCTCGCCTTCAAGCACGATTTCTGCGTGCGCGGGCATCGGAAGTCCGTGCAACTCGCTCAGTACGACGTCATAGGGCAGTCCGCGATGGCCAGCGGCATAATCGAATTCCGACAAACCGAACTTCAGTTCGTTGCCGCCGGCAAGAAAGAGCAGCGGATCGTGACCACAGCTGATGAGCACCGGGCAGGGCTTGCCATTGCGGAAGTACTTTTCTCGAATCTGCCGGCCATGCTTGCCCGGTGACATCCAGACATTCACATGATTACGATCCTGCACCATTGACCGGTAAGTTGCGGCATTGATCCAGTTCTCTTCTGGATCGCGCATGATCACGAGATCGTCGGTGCCGATGTAGCGGCCGCCGTCCAACTCATGCAGGCGCGGCACCGGGAATTTCAATAAATCGACATGGTCTTCGCGATCGACGTTCTGCAAGACCGGTCCTTTTGTGATGGTTCTCGGCGGAATCGGTCGATGCACCTTCATGCGATCGCGATAGGCGCGAACCACATCGAGTGGGTTTCGTGGCACCGGGAAACCAAGCGTGATTGCCAGGCGCTTCGATGAATTGGTCGCGCCCGAGAGTAGTCGCATACCTTTGGGATAGCCCGGCACCTCTTCGAACAAGATCGCGGGCGGTTCAGACTTGGCGTGGTAGATGATCTCAGCGAGGGTCCCCATTTCGAGATCCCAATCGGCGCCTTTGATTCTCAACAATTCACCGGCCGACTCCGCTCGATCAATGAACTCGCGCAAATCTGCATGAGGTTGATCGTACGCGTTAAAGCGTTGCGGCTTGTTGGTCTCAAACATCGACAAGTTCTCCAATTACTAGCGGCGGCAGAATTCGTGCACGGCCATCATGTTTTCGCGGATACCATAGCTGCCGCTCAAGCTCAGGAGGAGCTATCCTACCGGTTCAAACTAGACCTCGGGAAGCGGCTGGAAGCGGATTTAGGCACAGGCTCGTAGGCCGCAGCCAATTGTCCGAGTCGGGTCAATCGCTGCGTAGCTTTTCAGCCTTCGGGCCGACTTTTGTCCGTTGTTACCCCAATAGCGACCATTCGAGGCTTGGGTCCGGAAGGCCGCGATGCGCCAGTATGAACGGCGTGATGTAGGTTGACGCAATCTTGTATATCAAGAACACTCGCTACTCGGTTTAAAACCAATCTTCATTCGTAGGAGCCCCAGATGAGACGTGCCACCTTGTTGCTCGCCATGTTGCTCTCAACTGCGGCTCAAGCTGCTGAGTACATGGAGAAGACGCCTTTTCAGCTGTCGCGCGCATTTTCGCCGGGTGTGATCACATCCGGTGGAATAACGGTCTGGGTTGCTGGCCAGACCGCAACGCAGGACAGCCAAGGCAATAACATTGCAAACAATTTTGAAGCCCAGGTTAAACAAGTATTTGCTCAGGTCGACGGCGTTCTGAAGCGTGCGGGCGGCAGCCTGGACAATGTTGTGGCCATGACGGTTTTCATAAAGGAATCTCGATATGGCGATAAGTTCGTGGAAATGCGCAAAGACTTCTTCAAGAACGGGAACTATCCCGGCAGCGCACTGATAACCGTGACGAACTTCGCCCGACCCGGGATCGAGATCGAAATTCAGGCTGTCGGTGTCGTCGGCGACGCTTGTTCAAGCGAAAATCCCTGCTCGGCTGAAGGGAAAGCTAAAAAAACACAGAAATAAAAAGCCGCGTCTCGACAAGCTTAAGCCTGCAGACGTTCCTGAGCATGGGAAGCTACATCCGCGGGCATTTACTGTGGTGCTGTTACCGAATGACCGTTCTGGGTCAATCGCTGCCGAGCCATTCTGCCCCCAGTACCCTCCTTTGTCCGCCGGTACTCTAATAACGGGCAAACGCGGGCGTGTTTGAAATGGAAAACCCCGGCACATCTGGGATCAAAATATGATGGCCGGGGTTTTGAGCGCTGCTCAAAGGGGCAAACCAAAAAGCCGCGCTCAGAATTTAATTCTACCAAAGCCGAATTAGCGAGCAAGGCACTTCGATCGGGGCTGAAACCGGCATCAAAGCCATTGCCGCAGTGCACAGCCAATGTCGCTTATGGGTCATTGACGGCCTAGCTGGTCAAGGCGGACGCCCTTGTTTGTCCGTTGTTAGTCCAATCGCTACCAAAATGGTGCAGCGCGGTGAATGACGCGAAGTGCCAATCGCGGAAATCTATTGGCGAAAAATTATGTTCGCTTCTCTAATCGGCCATTTGAGGTCAAGCACTTTCAGACTATCCACCACTGCAGTGTCGATGTCGCTCACGGGCTCGCGCTTCTCTTCGGAATCGGCACCAAGGCCCTTCCATTATG
>CABECD010000264.1_pt1 | contig 10699 bp, 5 predicted proteins | sample 3132731 | NCBI WGS metagenome assembly CABECD01 (sample SAMEA5534347, study PRJEB31848) | metagenome | biome: tundra; feature: field; material: soil | place: USA | collected 2013-05 | depth 0.45 m | reverse complement strand
CCCGCACCGTGACCGGCTCGTGCTACCTGTTCCAGACCGAAGCCGGACGCCTGCTGGTCGATTGCGGCCTGTTCCAGGGATCGAAAACGCTGAAGGAGCTGAACTACGGCAAGTTTCCGTTCAAGCCGGCCGACATCGACGTGGTGCTATTGACCCACGCCCATATCGACCACAGCGGGTTGATCCCGAAACTGGTACGCGGCGGCTTTCGCGGCTCGATCTGGGCGACGCGCGGCACCATTGACCTGTGTTCCTTTATGCTGCCCGATGCGGGAAACATCCAGGAATCGGAAGTCGTCACCTTGAACCGGCGCAATGCCGCGCGCGGGCGGGAAACCGTGCAGCCGATCTACACCCAGGCCGACGCCATCTCCTGCCTCGACGCATTCCGGCCGGTCGATTACGAGACCTGGATAACGGTGATGCCGGGCGTGCGGGCGCGCTACTGGAACGCCGGCCATCTGCTCGGCTCGGCCTCGATTGAGATCGAATTTGCGGGCGCGGGCGATGCGGGCAAGCCTTTGCGCGTTCTTGCCTCGGGCGATCTCGGTCCCGACGCCAAGCTGCTGGAACGCACACCGGAAGCGCCGGCCGGGCTCGACTATGTCATCTCCGAATCGACCTACGGCAATATCGATCGGCCGGCGATCACCGCCGAGGCGCGCCGGCAACGCCTGGCAGTGGAGGTGCGCCAAGCCCATGCCGCGGGCGGCGCCATGCTGATCCCGGCCTTCGCGGTCGAGCGCACGCAGGAGCTGATCGTCGATCTGGTCGATCTGATGGAGCACGGCCAGGTGCCGGTCGCGCCGATCTTCCTCGATTCGCCGCTCGCCATCCGCGCGACGCAAGTGTTTCGCGAGCACGCTTCGAGCATCGATGCCGGTATCGACGTGGAGCGGTTGTTGAACTCGCCGCATCTGCGCTGCACCGAGACCGTGGACGAGAGCAAATCGATCGCCACGCTCACCGGCTTCCATATCATCATCGCCGCCAGCGGTATGTGCGACGCCGGCCGCATCCGCCACCATCTCAAGCGCTGGCTGTGGCACAGCAATGCGACGGTGCTGTTCGTCGGCTTTCAGGCGCAAGGCACGCTCGGCCGTTTCCTCGATGACGGCGCCAAGGCGGTGCGCATCCAGGGCGATGAAATCAAGGTCGCCGCGCGTATCCGTCGCATCGACGACTACTCCGGCCATGCCGACGGCCCGGAACTGACGCGCTGGATAGCGGCGCGCCGGCCGATTGCGCGCGGCGTATTCCTGGTCCATGGCGAGGAGCGGGGACTTGCGGGGCTGTCCGAGCGCATCGCCGAGCGCACGGTGCCGGCGGCCAAGGTGTTCACGCCGCTGCTCGACGATATCTACGAACTCACCACCGCGGCGCCGACGCCGGTCGACGTCATCTACCGACGGCGGCTTAAGCCCGAGGCGGTGGTCAATCTCGATTGGCACAACGACATGTCGAAGCTGATCCTCGACATCAACGCTTCGATCGAAGCTACCGCCGACGACCGCGCCCGTGGTGTGATCATCCGGCGATTGCGGCGGGCGTTGGAAGGGGAGGGGTGACGCGCCCCACCGTCACTTGCCCGCCTTGCCGTTACCTTCCGGCACCGCGAACAGCGCGATCAGCGCGCGCTTGATGGCGGCCTGGCGGGTCGGCGAGGTGATCTGCGCGCCCAACAGGTCGGTCACATAGAACACGTCCACCACCCGCTCGCCGAAGGTGGCGACGTGGGCGGAGGCGATGTTGAGGTTGAGCTTGGACAGCGTCGTGGTCATCTCGTAGAGCAGGCCGGTGCGGTCGAGGCCGGTGATTTCCACCATCGTGTAACGGTGCGACCACTGGTTGTTGATGGTGACCGTGGGCTCGAGTGCGAAAGCCTTGATGCGGCCTTTGGGGGCTGCGCGCTTTCCCACCACGTCGGGCAGCCGCAATTCGCCGCGCAGCGCCTTCTCGATCGAATCGGCGACGCGATTGGTGCGCCGCTCCTCGTCCTCGTCGCGCTCGAATTCGCGCGACAGCGAGATGGTGTCGAGCGCGCGCCCGTCGGTGGTGGTGTAGATCTGCGCATCGACGATATTGGCGCCGGCCATGGCGCAGGCGCCGGCGATGATCGAGAGCAGCCACGGGTGATCGGGCGCCATCACAGTGAGTTCGGTCACGGCGCCACCGTCGAAGCCGACGGTGGTGGCGAGCGACTTGCCGGCGTCCTCGGCGGCGCGCACGAATTTCGCGTGCTCGATCTTGTGCGGCAGATCGACCTTGAGCCAATAGGCCGGATAAAGATGCGCGATATAGGTTTCCAGCCGCTCGCTTGGCCAGTCCTTGAGCGCCTCGCGGAATTCGGCCTGCGCCATGGCGACGCGCTGGGCGCGGTTGACTTCCGAGAAGCCGCCGGTGAGCACCGGCTCGGTCTCGTAATACAGCGTGCGCAGCAGTTGCGCCTTCCAGCCGTTCCACACGCCCGGGCCGACGGCGCGGATGTCGGCGGTGGTGAGGATGGCCAATAGCTTCAGCCGTTCGGCCGACTGCACCACCGCGGCGAAATTTTCAATTGTTTTGCGGTCGGACAGATCGCGCGACTGTGCCACGCTGGACATCACCAGATGATTTTCGATCAGCCAGGCGACGGTCTCGGTGTCGGTTGCGGAAAATCCCAGGCGCGGGCAGAGCCGCCGCGCCACCCGCGCGCCGGCGATCGAATGATCCTCGATGCGGCCCTTGGCGATGTCGTGCAGGAACAGCGCGACGTAGAGCACCGTGCGGTTGCCGGGCAAGAGTTTGCCGATCAAATCGCTGGCGAGCGGCGTCTCCGGGTTAGCCCCGTGCTCGATCTCCGCCAGCACGCCGATACAGCGCAGCAGGTGTTCGTCCACGGTGTAGTGGTGATACATGTTGAACTGCATCATTGCCACGACCTTGCCGAAGGCCCGCACGAAGTGGCCGAGCACGCCGGCCTCATTCATCCGCCGCAGCACGGTTTCCGGATCGTTCTTGGAGGTGAGGATTTCCAAAAACAGCCGGTTGGCTTCCGCGTTGCCGCGCAGCTTCGCGTCGATCAGCTTGAGCGAGCGGGTGATCGCGCGCATGGTGTCGGGGTGGAAGGCGAGATTGTGCTTCTGCGCCAGATAGAAGACGCGGATCAGGTTGACCGGATCGCGCTTGAAAACATTGCCGCCGACGACGGTGATGCGGTTCTTGTCGACGATGAAATCGTCGCTTTCGGCGAGCTTGCGCCGCTTCACCGGGCGGAACTTCGCCATCACACGGCTGAGCACCGGCACGCTCTTGGCGTGGCTGTCTTCCAGATTCGCACACAGGATGGCGGTGAGATCGCCGACCGCCTTGGCGATCAGGAAGTAATGTTTCATGAAGCGCTCGACATCCTGCTGGCCCGGATGCTCGGTGTAGCCGAGCCGCACCGCGATCTCGCGCTGGATGTCGAACGACAGCCGCTCCTCGGCGCGGCCGGTGAGGAAATGCATGTGGCAGCGCACCGACCAGAGGAAATCCTCGCAGCGGCGGAACAAGAGATATTCCTGCTTGTCGAACACGCCGCGCTTGATCAGCTCGTCCGGCTCGCGCACGCGGTAGACGTATTTCGCGATCCAGAACAGTGTATGCAGATCGCGCAAGCCGCCCTTGCCGTCCTTCACATTCGGCTCGACCAGGTAGCGCGATTGTCCCGAGCGGCGGACGCGATCCTCGCGCTCGGCCAGCTTGGCGGCGACGAATTGCGAGGCGGTGTTGCGCACCACCTCGTTGTCGAAGCGCTTCACCAGTTCGTCGAACAGCTTTTGGTCGCCGAGCAGGAAGCGCGCTTCCAGAATGGCGGTGCGGATGGTCATGTCCGCCTTGGCCTGGCGGATGCATTCGTCCACCGAGCGGGTGGCGTGGCCGACCTTCAGTCCGGTGTCCCACAGGCAATACAGGATCGCTTCCGCGATCGACTCGCCCCAGGCGGTCTGCTTGTAGGGCAGCAAAAACAGCAGATCGATGTCGGAGCCGGGCGCCTGCAACCCGCGGCCGTAGCCGCCGGTGGCGATCACCGCCATGTGCTCGGCCTCGGAGGGATTTTGCGACCGATAAAGATGCTTGCGCGCGAATTCGAACAGCAGACGGATGATCTCGTCTTCCAGCCGGCACAGCCGCTCGGCGCAGCGCCGTCCGTGACGATCTTTCAGCAGCAGCTGTTCGGCCTTGGCGCGGCCGTCGTTGAGCGCGGTCTTCAGCCGCTGCGCCAGCGCGGTGCGCAATTCGCGCTCGCCGCCGGTATGGGTCTTGGCGAGTTTTTCGAGATCGGCGGCAATCGCGCGGCCATCGATCAATTCGACCGAGCCCCGGAACAGGCTTTCGGAGCGCGCGCGGGGTGTCTGATCGAGGGCGAGGGAGGCCATGGCGGGCACCGGGATAGCGGAGCGGGGGCTTCAAGTCACCGCTTGCCGACAAAGATTTTACGCGACCGGCCGCTGGGCAGCGATTTTACCGGCCATTTAGCACAAAAATCGCGCAGTTTGGACGTGGTGACGATGGGCGCCGACTGTGGTTCCTTGTCATGGCCGGAATGAGCCCGGCGATGACACAAAATCGAGGCGGGAAAAAATTAAATGCGTAGTTTCCAGGTCTGCCGTTGCGGCGAGCCGATGCAGTTCGCCGAGCGGATCGATCCCAAGCCGGCCGGCAGCGAGGTGCTGCTGAAGGTGCTGGCGGCCGGTGTCTGTCACAGCGACCTGCACATCTGGGAAGGCTTCTACGATCTCGGCGGCGGAAAGATTCTCCGCCTACAGGATCGCGGCGTGAAGCTGCCGCTTACGATGGGGCATGAGAATGTCGGCGAAGTGGTCGCGGTCGGCCCCAGGGCGCGCGGCGTCAAGGTCGGCGACAAGCGGCTGGTCTATCCGTGGATCGGTTGCGGCACCTGCATGGTGTGCAAGCGCGGCGACGAGCAGCTCTGCACCTCGCCGCGTTTCCTCGGCGTCTATCGCGACGGTGGCTATGCCACGCATCTGCTGGTGCCGCATCCGCGCTATCTGCTGAACTACGGCAGCAGGATGAAGCCGGAGCAGGCCGCGCCCTTGGCCTGCTCGGGCGTCACCGCCTATGGCGCGCTGAAAAAACTAGGGTCCCTGGTGAAGAGCGAGCCGGTGGTGGTGATCGGCGCCGGCGGCCTGGGCCTCATCTGCATTTCGATTCTCAAGGCGATGAAGGGCAAGGGCGTCATCGCGGTCGACATCGATCCGGTCAAGCGCGACGTCGCCAAGCGCGCGGGCGCGTTCGCCACGGTGGATCCCAATGCGCCCGACGCGGTCGCTCAATTGCAGGCCGCCGCCAAGGGACCGGTATGGGCGGCGATCGACTTCGTCGGCAACTCGCAGACCGCGCAGCTCGCCGTCGACAGCCTGATCAAGGGCGGCAAGCTGATCGTGGTCGGCCTGTTCGGCGGCGACATCACGCTGTCGCTGCCGCTGATTCCGATCCGCGCCATGACGATCCAGGGCTCGTACACCGGCAGCCTCAAAGAGCTCAACGAGCTGATCAAGCTGGTGCGCAACCGGCCGCTGCCGCTGGTGCCGACCAAGACTACCGCGCTCGATGCCGCGCAGCGGGTGATCTCCGATCTCAAGGCCGGTAAGGTGATCGGCCGCACGGTGCTGACGCCGACCGCCGGTTGAAGTGAAGCGAGCGCGGGTCTAGGAACATGTCATGGCCGGGCTTGTCCCGGCCATCTCGCTTAGGAAGGCACAACCTTGCCCGCCTTATCGGGATCGCCGGGACAAGCGCGGCGATGACAGCAGGAACGCAATGTCCCCCGATTTTTATTTTGCGCTCACGCTCATCGTCAAAATGGCCATCACCGCCGGCTTCGTGCTGGCGGCGACGGTGACCGCCGAGCGCGCCGGCCCGCTGGTCGGCGGGCTGGTGGCGACGCTACCGATTGGCGCCGGGCCGATCTATGTGTTCCTGTCGCTCGATCATGACGTGCAATTCATCGCGCAAAGTGCGGTAGCGAGCCTCGCCATCAACGCGGTGAACGTGGTGTTCGCGACGGTCTATGTGCTGCTGGCGCAGAAACGCTCGCTTCTCCTCAACCTGTCGGCCGGCATGGCGGTGTGGACCGCGCTGGCGCTGGTCATTCATTGGGTGCAATGGACGGTGTTCACGGCGCTGGCCATGAACATCGTGGTGCTGGGCGTATGCCTGTGGCTGGTGCGCCCACTGCGCCACGTGACCATGCCGCCGGTGCACCGGCGCTGGTACGACCTGCCGATGCGCGCGGTGCTGGTCGCGCTGCTGGTCGGCGTGACGGTCGGCTTGAGCTTCCGCATCGGCCCAGGCGGCAGCGGCGTCCTCGCCGTGTTCCCGGTTGTGCTGATCAGCATCATGCTCATTCTGCACAACCGCGTCGGCGGCAAGCCCACGGCCGCCGTGCTCGCCAACGCGCCGCTCGGCCTCGTCGGCTTCGCCATTGCTTGCGCGGTGCTGAATTTTTCCGCCGCGCCGCTCGGCGTGGCGCTCGCGCTGGCACTGGCGCTGGCGACGTCGATCGGCTGGAGCGTGGCCGTGCTCACCGCGCGCCGCCACGGCATTGAGGTGTGAAATCATGACGATGCTGCTGATCGGCCTGCTGCTCAAGATCGCGATGACCGCGACTATTGTGGTGGCGGCCTCGGTGGTGGTCGAGCGTAGCGGGCCTTTCACCGGTTCGCTGATCGCCTCGCTGCCGACTGCGGGCGGCGCGGCCATGATCATCCTGGCCTGGGAGCATCCGCCGGAATTCATCGCCGCCAGCGCCGTCGGCAGCCTCGTCTCCAATGCGGTGTGCGCGATCTTCGCGCTCTCTTATGCCGCGCTGGCGCAGCGGCGTTCGTTGCCGGTCAGCCTCGGCGGGGCCTTCCTGCTGTGGTTTTGCGCCGCCGCTCTGTCGCGCCTGGTAGATTGGAATGCCGCGACCGCCGTCTTGTTGAATGCCGTCGTCTACCCGGCCGCGATCCTTGCCGGCACGCAGTTCCGCGGCAACGAAACGGTGAAAGCGCGCGTCAAGATGACCGCCGCCGATCTTGCCTGGCGCGCCGGCGTCGTCACGCTCTGCGTCATTATCGTCACCGCCGCGAGCACCGCGATCGGCTCTTTCGCGTCCGGGCTGTTCGCATTCTTTCCGGTCGCAATGGGATCGTTCTTCGTCATTTTGCATTCGAGGCTCGGAGGTTCGGCCGCGGCCAGCGTGGCTGCGCATGTGCTCACCCCGCTGATCGGGCTCGGCTTGAGTCTGCTGGTCGTGCATCTGCTGGCCGAGCCGATCGGGGTGTGGTGGTCCTACGCGCTGGGCTTGAGCGTCGGCATCGGCTGGAACACGCTGCTGTGGGGATTGCGGCAGTGGCGCCGGCGGGCGACTTGAGGCGTCACTTCTTCTCGGTTTCGGCGAGCTTCGCCTTCAGCATATAAAGCGCTTCCATCGCCTCGCGCGGCGATATCTCATCCGGGTTGAGCGCGGCGACCACCAGCGCGAGCGCGTCTTGATGCGGCTGCTGCGACGGCTTGTAGGGCGCCGCGAACAGCGGCAAGTCCTCGAAACCCTTCGGCGCCGCGCGGTCCTCCTGCTCGAGCTTGGCCAGCACCAGTCTGGCGCGCTCGATCACGCTGGCCGGCAGGCCGGCCAATTTCGCCACCTGGATGCCGTAGGAATGATCAGCGGCGCCGGGAATGACCTCGTGCAGGAACACCACGTCGCCCTGCCACTCCTTCACCCGCACCGTGGCGTTGTGCAACCGGTCGAGCCGGGCGGATAGGGCCGTTAGTTCATGGAAATGCGTGGCGAACAGCGCGCGGCATTTGTTGACGTCGTGCAGATGCTCGACCGTGGCCCAGGCGATCGACAGTCCGTCGAAGGTGGCGGTGCCGCGGCCGATCTCGTCCAGGATCACCAGCGAGCGCGCGCCCGCCTGATTGAGGATGGCCGCCGTCTCCACCATCTCGACCATGAAGGTCGAGCGGCCGCGCGCCAGATCGTCGGCGGCACCGACGCGCGAGAATAGCCGGTCCACGACGCCGATCTGCGCCTGCTTCGCCGGCACGAATGAGCCCATCTGCGCCAGGATCGCGATCAGCGCGTTCTGCCGCAGGAAGGTGGACTTGCCCGCCATGTTGGGGCCGGTGATCAGCCAGATGCGCCCAGATTCGACGTCTTTCGGCGGCGACAGGTCGCAATCATTGGCGACGAACGGCGTGCCGTCGCGCGCCAGCGCCTGCTCCACCACCGGATGGCGGCCGCCGGCGATGACAAAGTCGTGGCTGTCGTCCACTTGCGGACGCGCATAGTCGCGTTCGGCGGCGAGATGGGCCAGCGCACTCGCCACGTCGAGGCTGCCGAGCGCTTCCGCGCATTCTTTGATCGGCACGCTCTCGGCGATCACGCCGGCCGCGAGCCGCTCGAAGATGTCCAGCTCGAGCCCGAGCGCGCGGTCGGCGGCGCTGGCGATCTTGGCCTCCAGCGCGCCCAGCTCGGTGGTGGTGAAGCGCACCTGGCCGGCCAGCGTCTGGCGGTGGATGAAGGTGGCATTGAGCGGCGCGGCCAGCAGCTTGTCGCCGTGCTGGGCGGTGACCTCGACGAAATAGCCGAGCACATTGTTGTGGCGGATCTTGAGCGCGCGGATGCCGGTCTCTTCCGAATAGCGCGCCTGCAAAGCGGCGACCACGCGGCGGGATTCATCGCGCAAGCCGCGCGTCTCGTCGAGGCTCGCGTTGTAGCCTTCGCGCACGATACCGCCGTCGCGCTTGAAGGCGGGCAACTCAATGGCGAGCGCGGCGGAAAGCTCGGCGGCCAGCATGCTGTTCGGGCGGCGGCAGGATTGCAGCGCGTCGGCGATTTCCACCGGCGTATCCTTCAGTGCCGCCAGAGCGCGGGCGAGATCGGCCGCCGCCAGCACGCCGTCGCGGATGGCGGCGAGATCGCGCGGGCCGCCGCGCCCGACGGCCAATCGCGCCAGCGCACGCGCAAGATCGGGCGCCGCCTGCAGCCGCGAGCGCGTATCGGCACGCGCCGGGCCATGCTCGACAAAGCTCGCGACCGCGTCGAGCCGCCGCGCGATCGCCTTGGGATCGGTGAGCGGCGCCGACAATCGTTGTGCCAGCAAGCGTGAGCCGGCTGAGGTGACCGTGCGGTCGATCGACTCAAGCAGCGAGCCGCGCCGCTCGCCGGATAGCGTGCGCATCAATTCGAGATTGCCACGCGTGGCCTGGTCGATCGCCATGGTGGCGGAGGCCGCTTCGCGCAACGGCGGCGACAGCGGCGGGCGCTTGCCGATCTGCGTGCGCTCGACGTAAGTGACGCAAGCGGCGGCCGCGGTCAGTTCCAGCCGCGACAAGGTGCCGAAAGCCTCGCTGGTCGCCACCGCAAAGAACGACGTCAGCCGCCGCTCGGCACTGGCGCTGTCGAACACGTCGCGGGTGAGCGGCGTCACCGCCGGCAGCGTGCGCCAATAGGGCACGAGGTCGGCGTCGGCGAACAGCGCGTCGGAGACGATGATCTCGCTCGGCTCCAGCCGCGCGATCTCGGCCGGCAACGACAGGCGGTCGCATTCGGTGATGCGGAATTCGCCGGTGGAGATGTCGATCCAGCCCAGCGCGAAGCGGGCGTCCTCGCCGGCGGACGACTGCCGCGCGCGCGCGACGGCGAGCAGATAGTTGTTGCGCTTGGCGTCGAGCAAAGTGTCTTCGGTGAGCGTGCCGGGCGTGACCAGACGCACCACGTCGCGCCGTACCACGCTTTTATTGCCGCGTTTCCTGGCCTCGGCCGGGTCCTCCAGCTGCTCGCAGACCGCGACGCGGTGGCCGAGCGCGATCAGACGGTGCAGATAATCGTCGGCGCGCTCGACCGGCACGCCGCACATCGGGATGTCGGCGCCCATATGCTTGCCGCGCTTGGTGAGCATGATGCCGAGCGCACGCGAGGCGGTCTCGGCGTCGTCGAAGAACATCTCGTAGAAATCGCCCATCCGGTAGAACAGCAGGCAGTCCGGATTGGCGGCCTTGATCTCGATATACTGCTCCATCATCGGGGTGACGCGGCCGTTGCCGTCGCCTGGCGGCGGCGGCTCGGGTTCGGACAGGCCGATGGGATGCGTGAGCGCCATGGGTCAAGAGGTTAGCAGAAGGCCAAAAGGGGTGCCACGAATGCGGCATGACCCCCTCTCCCCGTTGGGGAGAGGGTTGGGGTGAGGGGGTCTAGGATTCTCGATAGGCCATAACCCCTCACCCGCCGCGCTTCGCGCGGCGACCTCTCCCCACGGGAGAGGTGAAGCGGAGACTGCAGCACGCCTTGAACGGCAGCGCGCTCTTTGCTAGCGCCTTGCGCGCGTCCCGCCAGTTCACAGCCATTCCCACAAGGTCACACATTCCCCCATGCGAATTGCAGCCATCAACAGCCCGCAGGGCAAGGTTTTCGGCGCCGTCGAGGGCGACAATTTTCGCCCGTTTTCGGTCGGCGGCGGCACGCTGCGCGACCTGCGCCATGTCATCAAGCTGCTCGCGGCCGGCACGCCGCCGGACTATGGCGAGCCGGTAGCGCTCGCCCGCGCCAAGCTCGCCGCCCCGGTCGGCCCGCTCACCAAGAACGTGATCTGCGTCGGCAAGAATTATCACGACCACGCCCGCGAATTCGCCCAGAGCGGCGTCGATCAGTCCGGCGACAAGCAGGAGG
>CABECD010000247.1_pt1 | contig 10944 bp, 8 predicted proteins | sample 3132731 | NCBI WGS metagenome assembly CABECD01 (sample SAMEA5534347, study PRJEB31848) | metagenome | biome: tundra; feature: field; material: soil | place: USA | collected 2013-05 | depth 0.45 m | reverse complement strand
CATAGAATCGAAACGGGAACAAAGCGGAATCATTCCCGGATAAATTCGGTGCGCCTGACGATGGGCGGCAATTATTCGAGGTTCCCTAAAGAGATCGTGCTCTAGGCACGCGCTCAGGCTGCCGCGGGCGCCAGACTTCGGCTGTCGGGTTCGATCATCCAGCGCGCGATCCGGGGCCAATAGTCGCCGAGGATCGTTCTTCCCATGAACAAGCCGCCGTGACGACAGGGCGCCATCGCCTTGCGAATGGCGTGCGCCGGAGTGCCAACCAAGTGCTCGGTCGCGAATAATTGCGCCGGCGCGACCAGCTCGTCATCGCGCGCCGCCAGCAGAAAAATCGGGGCGCGCACATTCGCCAAGTCGATTGGCTCCCCCAAGGCGATAAATTGACCGGTCGCGATCTCGTTTCGTTTGTACAACTTCTCGATTACCTCGAGGTAATAGGTTCCGGGCAGATCGACGGTCCACGCGTGCCAATCCCGGAATATCGCTTCCAGCTCGGCGAAGGCCGGCGAGCCGATCGGTTCCGGCGTCTGCAGCAATTGATGAATCTCTCGGGAGTCGATCGTTTCCGATCCCCAGAACTTCAGCACCTTGTGGCCGAGCACCCGGCCGTCGCCGAGCTTCACCAGTTCATGAAACAGCGCCAGAGGGCTGGCGTCGGCGAGCGCGGATAATGCGGATTGCCCGGCGGCAATATCGATCGGCGCGCCGGCCAGCACCAGTTTGCGCACCTTGGCGGGAAAACGCGCGGCATAGAGCAGCGACAGCCAGCCGCCTTGGCAAAGCCCGACCAGATCGACGGTGCCACCGAGTTGGTCGACCAGCACGTTGAGGTCGGCGAGATAGTCGTCGATGCCTAAAAGACGCATCTCCATTGTCGCGGAACGCCAATCGGTCACGAACAGCCGCCGCAGGCCGGCGTCGCGCAATGCCACGACCAGACTATGACCGGGCGCCAGATCGGCAACGGCCGCTCCATGCAGCGCAAATGGCGCACACAGCAAAGTGGGAACGCCATCCTTGACGGTGCTGAAATCGCGCAGTCGCACGCTCTTCAATTCGAGCGCAATGGTGTTCGGCGTGGCCCATTTCGGCTCGCGTGCCGCGGGACCGTCCCCTTCGCCCATCGCGAGATTGACGAAACGCTTGGCCAGCAACCCGGCAAACTCGCTTGCTGAGGCTGCGGCAAACGCCGGCCACATAAATCCAAGACGCGGATCTTGCTGTCCCGTTGGCTCGTACATTTATAAAAGTACATCACAAAATCGACCGGGCCGCGTTGTTCTAGGTCAAACGCAGCCGCAAATTGGTATTCGTATTGAAATTCAAAAGCTTCGCGGTATGGCCTATGTTGGCCGCCGCGAGTTCACTGCTGCAGCACATAGGTTCCGGGCGCATCAGCGAGCGGAACATGATCCGCCGCACCCATTGCGGGCGGATCGACCGGTTCGCCCGACCGTGCGGCGAGCCAGGCGACCCATTCCGGCCACCAGGAACCTTGCTTTTGCGGCGCTTGCGCCAGGAAGGCTTCCGGATCGACGTAGCGGTCGTCCGCCTTCCTGGTCATCACCTGGAAGCCGTGACCATCATGGCCGGGCTCGGACACGATCCCGGCATTGTGGCCGCCGGTCGCGAGCAGATAGGTCACGTCGGTATCGGTCAAAAAATTGATCTTGTAGGAGGAGCGCCACGGCGCGACGTGATCGCGCACTGTGCCGACGTTGAAGATCGGAGCGCGAATATCCGCGAGCGCGATCGGCTTGTCGGCGACGAGATAGCGCCCCTCGGCGAGATCATTGTTCAGGAACAGCCGCCGCAGATATTCCGAATGCATGCGATAGGGCATGCGGGTGGCGTCCGCATTCCACGCCATGAGGTCGATCATCGGCGCGCGCTCGCCCATCAAATAGTCGCGCACCATGCGCGACCAGACCAGGTCGCTGGAGCCCAGCATCTGAAAGGCGCCCGCCATCTGCTTGGCGTCGAGGAAGCCTTGCTCCCACATCATGTCTTCGAGGAACGCCACCTGGCTCTCGTTGATGAAGAGCATCAGCTCGCCTGCCTCGGTGAAGTCGGTCTGCGCCGCCAGCAGCGTGATCGACTTCAGCCGATCGTCGCCGTCGCGCGCCATGGCCGCGGCGGCGATCGACAGCAGCGTGCCGCCCAGACAATAGCCGATGGCGTGGACTTGTTGGTCCGGCACGATCGCGCGGACTGCGTCGAGCGCCGCCATGACGCCGAGCGTGCGATAGTCGTCGATGCCGAGATCGCGGTCCTCCGGGCTCGGGTTCTTCCATGAAATCATGAAAACCGTGAAGCCCTGCTCCGTCAGGTATTTCACCAGCGAGTTATGCGGAGACAGATCGAGGATGTAATATTTCATGATCCATGCCGGAACGATCAGCACGGGCTCCGGCCGGACCTTGCCGGTCGCGGGCGCGTATTGGATCAGCTCGATCAACCGATTGCGATAAATGACCTTGCCGGGGGTCGCCGCCACATCGCGCCCGATCACGAAATCCTCGGTGCCGACCGGCTTCTTTCCGCTGACGGCGCGCTCCCAATCTTCCGCCATATTGCGCAGGCCGCTCACCAGGTTCATTCCGCCTTTGCTGACGGTATGCCGAAGCACCTCGGGATTGGTCGCCAGAAAATTCGAGGGCGAGATCATGTCGAGAATCTGGCGCGACACGAACTCCGCCATCGCTTCATGGTGCTTGGTGACGCCGCGGATGCCGGTGGTCGCGTTGTGCCACCATTGCTGCTGCAGCAGGAAGGCCTGATACATGAAATTGTACGGCGGTTTCTGCCAATCCGCGCCGGCGAAGCGTCGATCTTGCGGCAGCGGCTCGATGCAGCACGGCGTCTTGCCGCCCTCCAACGCGGAGCGGAACGCATAGTTGGCGAAACGGGTCGTTTTCCGCATTGCCTTGTCGACGAGTTGCAGCCGTTTGCCGGGTGAAACGGCAAGATGAATCGCCCAATCGAAATAGGCCTTGCCGAGTGCCGCCGGCGACAAGCCAAACGTGAAACGCGCGATCGTGGCATGGAGCGAGCGATCGGTGATGTCGGCGAGGGCGGTCACCGCATAGGAATCGCGCCCATCGATCTCCTCGGCCGGAGCTATTCCGCCAGCCTTCGGAACGAGACGCAACGCTGCCTTTTCGGCGGCCGGCTTCACGTCAGCTGGCGCATCCGTCTGCATGGGGACCGTAATCGTCATGGCGCACCTATTCTTTGCGCTTCCGTTCTTTCGGAACGGCATTGAACTCTGAAAAATTGGCAGAAATCTAACCGCTTTATTGCGGCGCACAATGATCTGGATCAATCGGTAATATGATCTTGATTAATCAGTAGAAATACGCTCCTGTTTACTGCCGCACCAACGAATACGGATTGGCAGCTTCCGGAACGCGGCGCCATGAATTCGCATCCGCTTCCTCGAAACGCCACGGGTTGCCGCGCGCCGGCGCCAGCATCAGCTCGTCGCGATCAATCTTCCACTGCGCGAAATTCAAGCGCGCGATGGTGGGATCGCAACCGGGCTTGATTTTCACCGCCATGCCATCCTCCGTTGGGTCCGTCGCCAAAGTCAGCTGACATAGCGGCTTCCCACCGCGCACGATCGCCCAATCGCCGGCCACCTGCTCCGGCGGCTTCGGCGGCGGAGCGGCGGCGGCGGCATTCTGCAGGAACAGCACGCCGATGCCGGGCGTCGGCGCCTCGTAGATGCCGTCCTCCACCTCGCTGAATTCCACCAGCGACTTGCCCTGGGCGTCGAGCAGGCGCAGCAGATCGTTTTCCGGAAAGTTCCAGCCGGCGACATCGGCCACCAGCGGAAACAGGTTGGCGCAGTTCTTGTCGAACTCGGCCTTGAAACCGACCGGCACAGGATCGCTTTTTAAGGTCACCGTGCAAACCTTGTCGCGATCGGCGTTGGAGAATTCCCAGGTGCCGACCATGGCCTTGGCGGAATCGCCGAGCGTAGCCGGCGTCTGCGCCAGCGTGGCGCCGGTCATGCACAGCCATGCCAATCCGATAAGCGCGCGACGAGCCATGATGAAACTATAGCACATCACCGGCGGCGTGAATCTCACGAACCGATCTCACGAATTCTTGGGCGGCGTTTCCGGCACCGGCGTAAGCGGCGGCTTGCCCGCCGCCCAGGCCAGAATGTTGTCGACCACGAGCTGGTCCATGGCCGCGCGCGTCACCTCGGTGGAGGAGCCGAGATGCGGGAACAGCACGATGTGATCCATCTCCATCAATTCTTTCGGCACCTGCGGTTCCTTGGCGAACACGTCGAGGCCGGCGGAATAGATGGTGCGGTTCTTGAGCGCCTCGATCAGCGCTGGCTCGTCCACCACCGAGCCGCGCGCCATGTTGATGAGGATGCCGTTCGGACCAAGCGCCCTGAGCACCTCGGCATTGATCATGTTCGCCGTCGCCGGTCCGCCCGGCACGATCACCATCAGCGTGTCGACGTCGCGCGCCATGTCGAGCAGTTTCGGGTAATACTTATAGCTCACGCCTGGCTGCGGGTTGCGGCTGTGATAGACCACCGGCACGCCGAGGGCCTCCAGCCGGCGCGCGATCGCCTTGCCGATGCGGCCCATGCCGACCATGCCGACGGTGCGATTGCGCAGCGTCGCCTTGGTGAGCGGATATTGCCCTTGCGGCCATTTTCCGGCGCGCAGAAAGCGCTCCGCCTGCGGAAATTCGCGCACCGTGCAGAGCAAGAGGCCGAGCGCGGTGTCGGCGACTTCTTCGTTGAGCACTTCCGGCGTGTTGGTGACGATGATGCCATGCGCGCCCGCCCATTTGGCGTCGATGTGATCGTAGCCGACGCCGAAGCTCGAGATCTGCTCGAGCTTGGGAAAGCGCTGCATGAAGCCGGCATCGATCTTGTCGGCGGTATAGGCGACCGCGATCGCACGCACCTTGTCGGCAAGCGCCTTGAGGAAGGCGTCCTTGTCGGTCGCGTCGATCAGTCTGTGCAGCGTGACCTTGGGCTCCAGCCCACCGACAATGACCGGCTTCTTGTGTCCGACCAGCAGCACATCCGGCTTTTCGCCAGCCATTCGCTTTTCTCCTTTAGACCAGTGCGGTGACCGGCTTTTCGACGAAACTCTTGAAGGCCGCGAGCAGCTCGCCGCCGAGCGCGCCGTCCACCACGCGATGATCGCATGACAGCGTGACCGTCATCTGGCTGATGAATTTCATGGCCCCGTCCTCGGTTTCGATTGGCGCGCGGCGCGTGGCGCCGACCGCCAGAATGGTGGCGTGCGGCGGATTGATGATGGCGGAGAACTCGCGCACGCCGTACATGCCGAGATTGGAAATGGCGCTGGCGCCGCCCTGGTATTCGTTCGGCTTGAGCTTGCGGACGCGGGCGCGCTCGGCGAGGTCGCGCATTTCCGCCGAGATCGCGGTGAGCGATTTGACTTCGGCCTTGCGGATCACCGGCGTGATCAGCCCGCCCTCAATCACCACCGCCACGCCAATGTCCGAGTGCTGGAAGCGCAGGATGCGATCCTCGGCCCACACCGCATTGGCGGCGGGAACGCGCTGGAGCGCCGCCGCCCAGGCCTTGATGATGAAGTCGTTGAGCGAAAGCTTGAACGCCGGCTGGCCGTCCTTGTCCTTGGGCGCGGCGGCATTGGCCTCCTCGCGCATGGCGATGAGCCGGCCGGCATCCATATCGGCGGTCAGATAGAAATGCGGGATGGTCTGCTTGGCCTCGATCAGCCGCTTGGCGATGGTACGGCGCATAGAGTCGAGCGGCACTTCCTCGTATGGCGTGTCAGTGTACAGCGCCTTGACCTGCGCGGCACTGGCGCCGGTGGCAAGCGCGGGCGCGGCAGGCGCTGCCCGTTCGACGTCACTGGCAACGATGCGGCCATGCGGGCCGGAGCCGGTGACGCGTGACAAGTCGATGCCGCGTTCGGAGGCCAAGCGCCGCGCCAGCGGCGTCGTGAACGCGCCGCCCGGGAGTTTCGCGGGACCGAAATTGCGCTCGGGCGTGCGCACTTCGCGGAAGGGGTCGAGCGGCGTGGTGCGCGGTGTGGGCGCGGCCTGCATCGCGGCCACCGGAGCGGCGGCGGCGCGCGGCGGCGGAGCCTTCGCCGGCGCGGCTGCGGGCGCGGCGCTTGGCGAGGTACCGGCGCCGGAGATCACCGCCACCACGGCGCCGACCTTGGCCACCTCGCCGACGCCGAATCTGATCTCGCTGAGCGTGCCGGCGCTGGTGGCCGGCACTTCCATCGAGGTCTTGTCGGTCTCGATCTCGAACAGGTTGTCGCCCGGCTTCACGGCGTCGCCGGCCGACTTAAACCATTTCACGATCTTGCCCTCGGCGACGGTCTCGCCGAGCTGCGGCATCAGGACGTCCACGCTAGTCCCCTGCAGTGCTCGACGCGTCCTACCACGTCACCGACACATATTGCGTCTCGAGAAATTCCATCATGCCCTCGTGCGCGCCTTCGCGGCCGAGGCCGGACTGCTTGGTGCCGCCGAACGGCGCCGCCGGATCGGAGACAAGGCCGCGGTTCAAGCCGATCATGCCGAAATCGAGCTTTTCCGAAACGCGCATGCCGCGGCTCAGGTCCTTGGTGAAGAGATAGGCCATAAGGCCGTATTCGGTGTCGTTGGCGCGCTTGATCGCTTCGTCCTCGGTCTTGAAGCTCTGAATCGCGGCCACCGGTCCGAAGATTTCCTCGTTCAACATCTTGGCTGAATCCGGAACATTGGTGAGTACGGTCGCCGGATAGAAGAAGCCGGGGCCGTCCGGCGTCTTGCCGCCAGTCAGCACCTTGGCGCCTTTCTTGACTGCGTCGGCGACCAGCTCGATCACCTTGTCGCGGCCGTCCTTGTTGACCAGCGGTCCGAGATTGATGCCGCCGTCGAGGCCGTTGCCCATCTTCAGCGATGCCATCTTGGCGGTGAGCTTCTTGGCGAACTCGTCGTGCACCTTCTCATGCACGTAGAAGCGGTTGGCCGCCGTGCAGGCCTCGCCCATGTTGCGCATCTTGGCGATCATCGCGCCTTCGATGGCGGCATCGATATCGGCGTCCTCGAACACCAGGAACGGCGCATTGCCGCCGAGCTCCATCGACGGCTTGAGCACGTTGTCGGCGGCCTCGTGCAGCAGCTTGCGGCCGACCTCGGTCGAGCCGGTAAACGAAACGACCCGCACGCGCGGATCGTGCAGCATCGCGCTCACCACCGGACCGGAGCGGCGCGAGGGCACCACGTTGACCACGCCGGCGGGCACGCCCGCCTCTTCCAGCACCGGCATCAGCGCCAGCATGGTGAGCGGGGTATCGGACGCGGGCTTGAGCACCACCGGGCAGCCGGCGGCGAGCGCCGGGCCGATCTTGCGCGTGGCCATGGCGGCCGGGAAATTCCACGGCGTCACCAGCACGGCGATGCCGGCCGGTTTATGGTGCACGAAAATGCGGGCGCCCGAGGCGGGCGCGCGCGAATTTTGGCCGATGTTGCGCACGGCTTCCTCGGCGTACCAGCGGAAGAACTCGGCGGCATAGGCCACCTCGCCGCGCGAATCCGGCAGCGCCTTGCCGTTTTCCAGCGTGATCAGTTTGGCGAAGCGCTCGGCGTCGCGCATGATCAGCTCGTAGGACTTGCGCAAAATCTCGCCACGCTCGCGCGGCTTGCGCCCGGCCCAGCCCTCGAAGGCGGCGTCGGCGGCGTCGATCGCGGCCTTGGCGTCGTCGACCGTGGCGCTCGCCACCGACGCGATCTTGCGCTCGGTGGCCGGATCGATCACGTCGAAGCGGACGTTGTCGGACGATTTGCGCCATTTGCCGCCGATCCACAGATCGGTCGGAACGTTGGCGAGAAGATTTTCGTACATGGCATTTATCCTGCGCTTTTATCCTGCGAGTGAACGCTTCACGGTATCCGCGATTCGATCCGGCGTCGGCAGCACGGCGTCTTCCAGAATATCGGCGGCCGGCAGCGGAATATGCGGCGTGGTGATCCGCACCGGCGGCCCGTCGAGGTCGTAGAACGCTTCGTCCGCCACGATCGACACGATCTCGGCGCCCCAGCCGCACAGCCGCGGATTTTCCTCGACGGTGAACAGCCGATGCGTGCGCGCGACCGAGCCGAGGATGGTTTGCGTGTCGAGCGGCACCAGCGAGCGCACGTCGATCACTTCGCAGTCGATGCCGTGTTCCGCCTTGAGTTTTTCAGCAGCATCGAGCGCGCGCGATACCATCAGCGCCAGCGCGATAATGGTCGCATCCTTGCCGGGACGCACGATTTTTGCGGTACCAAGAGTGTCGACGATTTCGCCGTCCGGCACCTCGCCTTTGGTCGCATAGAGCGACTTGTGCTCGAGAAAGATGACCGGATCGGGATCGCGCACAGCCGCCGCCAGCAGGCCGATGACGTCGAGCGGGGTCGAGGGCGCCACCACCTTGAGGCCGGGGATCATCATGCACCAATTCTCGACGCTCTGGCTGTGCTGGGCGCCGAAGCGCGAGCCGGCGCCATTGCCGGTGCGCACCACCAGCGGGCATTTGACCTGGCCGTTCGACATATAGCGGATCTTGGGGAACTCGTTGGCGATGTAGTCGAAGCAGACCGCGAAGAAGTCCGAGAACATGATCTCCGCGATCGGCTTCAGCCCGGTCATCGCCGCGCCCATGGCCGCGCCCATGATCGCCTGTTCGGAGATCGGCGTGTCGCGCACGCGCAACGGCCCGAACTGCTCGAGCAGGCCGACGGTGGATTTAAACACGCCGCCGGCTTTCGCCACGTCTTCGCCGAGAAACACCACGTCGGGGTCGCGCGCCATTTCCTGCGCGATGCCGCGGGCGACGGCGTCTCGATAGGTCAGTTCCGCCATGACCAGCCTCCATCGGCGTAGACGTCGGTCGTGATGATATCGAGCGGCGGGTTCGGCGCGGCCTTGCAGGCCTCGGTCGCGTCGTCGACAACCTTGCGCACCTCGGCGTCGATCTTGCCTATTACATTCTCCGACACGCCGAATTGCAGCAGCCGCTCGCGATAAATCTTGATCGGGTCGCGCTGTTTCCAGCGTTCCAATTCGCCCTCGGGCCGGTATTTCGCGGGGTCGGCACGCGAATGGCCACTGTGGCGATAAGTCATGCACTCGATCAGCGACGGGCCCTTGCCGGCGCGAGCTTTGTCATAGGCGGTCTTGGCGGTGCGATAGACCGCGTCGGCGTCGTTGCCGTCGATCACGATCCGCTCCAGTCCATAGGCCGAAGCGCGATCGGCCGCCGGATGCTCGACCGCGGTCACGTCGGCGATCGGCGTATATTCCATGTAGAGATTGTTTTCGCAGACGAAGATCACCGGCAGCTTCCACACCGCAGCGAAATTGAGCGCCTCGTGGAAGGCGCCGATATTGGTGGTGCCGTCGCCGAAGAAGCAGACCGACACGTCCTTGGCGCCCTTGTATTGCGCGCGCCAGGCGGCGCCACACGCTATCGGAAGATGCGCGCCGATGATGGCGTAGGAGCCCATGACGCCGTGCTCGACCGAGGTCAGATGCATCGAGCCACCCTTGCCGCGCATCAGCCCGTTGTCGCGTTGCATCAGCTCGCCCAGCACTTTCTCGACCGGCACGCCGCGCGCCAGCGTATGGGCATGCCCGCGATAGGTGCAAAAGCTCAGGTCGCCTTTGATCATGGCGCCGGCAAAGCCGGCGGCCACCGCCTCCTGGCCGAGCGACAGATGGCTGGTGCCCTTGACCAGGTTCTGCAGGAACAGGTCGAAGGCGCGCTGCTCGGCCTCACGGATCGTCACCTGCGTCCGGTACAGCTCCAATCGCTTGTCCTCGCCGATATCGTCGTTCAAGCCCGAGCCGGCCGGTCCCGGCGCCCGGTCCTTTACTGTCGCCATGCATGATCCTCGATGGGTCTTAATCCAATTTATTATTTGCGCATGATCTTGTCCGAAAACCGGTGCCCACTTTTCGGGATCATGCGCTGGCGGGAACTTAGCCCCGATACCGAAGGCCTCGCAACTCTCCTATTCCACTACCCCTTCGCTGGTGGTGGTCTTGCCCAACTTGCGCTCCCGGTACAGCAAATAGAGGCCGGAGCTGATGACGATGGCGGCCCCCGCCATGGTCCAGCCGTTCGGCACATGGTCGAACACCAGATAGCCGAGGATCACCACCCAGATGAGCTGGGTATAGACGAACGGCGAGAGCACCGCCGCCGGGGCGATCCGGTGGCCGGCGATCAGCAAAAAGTGGCCGGCGCTACCGAGCACGCCGATTCCCACCAGCATGAGCGCGATCGCCCAATTCTCCGGCGTGGTCCAGACGAACGGGATGACCGGCAGCATCACCAGCGCGCCGATGAAATTCGAATAAAACAACGAGGTCTGGTTGGAATCGACGCGCGACACGATGCGCGTGATCACCGCATAGAAGCCGTAGCTAACAGTAGCGGCAAGCGAGAACAGAGCGGCCGGATGCATGCCGCCGAAGCCAGGCCGCGTGATCAGCAGCACGCCACCAAAGCCGACGCAGATCGCCGACCAGCGCCGCCAGCCGATCCATTCGCCCAGCAGCGGCCCGGAGGCGATGGCGACGATGAACGGAAAGGTGAAGATGATCGACAGGACCTCGTCGAGCTGCATCCAGCGCAATGCCAGGAAGTTGCCGGCGGTCGCAAAGAACAACAGCAGGGAGCGGGTGATTTGCAGCTTCATGTAGCCGGTGCGCAAGAGCCCCGGCTGCGTCAGTGGGTTGGATACGATGAGGGTGAGCAAGAAAGCGCTCATATAGCGCGCCCAAATGACCTGCATCGTGTCCATCTGGGTATTGAGATATTTCGCCGTGGTGTCGAGGCAAGCGAACAGCGCCACCGCCCCGCACATCAAGGCGATGCCGGTGAGGCGCTGGCGGCGCTGCTGCGCGATGTCGATCGCCTTGGTCTT
>CABECD010000246.1_pt1 | contig 11001 bp, 6 predicted proteins | sample 3132731 | NCBI WGS metagenome assembly CABECD01 (sample SAMEA5534347, study PRJEB31848) | metagenome | biome: tundra; feature: field; material: soil | place: USA | collected 2013-05 | depth 0.45 m | reverse complement strand
ACCAAGCCGATGGCGACCCAGCGCGACCTCTCGCTCGCCTATTCGCCGGGCGTCGCCGTGCCGGTGCTCGCCATCGCGGAAGACCCGAGCCGGGCCTACGACTACACGGTCAAAGGCAATTTCGTCGCCGTCATCACCAACGGCACCGCCATCCTGGGGCTGGGCAACCGCGGGGCGCTGGCGGCCAAGCCCGTGATGGAAGGCAAGGCGGTGCTGTTCAAACGCTTCGCCGATATCGACTCCATCGATCTGGAGGTCTCCACCGAAGACCCCGACCAGTTCATCAATTGCGTCCGCTACCTCGGCGCCGGCTGGGGCGGCATCAATCTCGAAGACATCAAGGCGCCGGAATGCTTCATCATCGAGCAGCGCCTGCGCGAATTGATGGACATTCCGGTGTTCCATGACGACCAGCACGGCACCGCGATTATCTCCGCCGCCGGATTGATCAATGCGCTCGATCTGACCGGGCGCGACATTCAGCACACCAAGCTGGTCTGCAACGGCGCCGGCGCCGCCGGCATCGCCTGCCTCGAACTGCTCAAGGCGATAGGCTTCAAGCCCGAAAACCTGATCCTGTGCGACACCAAGGGCGTGATCTATCAGGGCCGCACCGAAGGAATGAACCAGTGGAAGTCGGGCTACGCGGTCAAGACCTCGGCCCGCACGCTGGCGGACGCCTTCGAGGGCGCCGATGTGGCCTTCGGACTCTCGGCCAAGGGGGCTTTCACCGCGGACATGATCAGGTCGATGGCGGCTAAGCCGATCATCTTCGCCTTGGCCAATCCCGACCCCGAGATTACCGCCGAGGAAGTGGCGGAGGTGCGCGACGACGCCATCATGGCCACCGGCCGCTCCGACTATCCCAATCAGGTCAATAATATTCTCGGCTTCCCGTTCATTTTCCGGGGCGCGCTCGATGTGCGCGCCTCCACCATCAATATGGAGATGAAGATCGCCGCCGCGCACGCGCTCGCCAATCTGGCGCGCGAGGACGTGCCCGACGAAGTCGCCGCCCTGTACGGGGCGCGGCCGAAATACGGACCTGAATACATCATCCCGGTGCCGTTCGACCCTAGGCTGATTTCCACGGTACCGCCCGCCGTCGCCAAGGCGGCCATGGATACCGGCGTCGCCCGCAAGCCGATCGTCGACATGGACGCCTACCGCCAGCAGTTGAACGCGCGGCGCGATCCGATCGCGGGAACCCTCGTACAAGTCTACGCGCGGCTGCGCCGGCAGCCGAAAAGTGTGGTGTTCGCGGAGGGCGAGGAAGAGCAGGTAATCCGCGCCGCGGCCAGTTTCGTGCACCAGGGGCTGGGGACCGCGCTGCTGGTCGGCCGCGAGGACCTGGTGCGCGAGGCCGCACGCGAGGCCGGCATCGAGCTCGGCGAAGGCATCGAGATCATCAATGCCCGCATGTCGACCCGCAACACCGTCTACCTCAACTTCTTGTACGAGCGGCTGCAGCGGCGCGGCTATCTGCTGCGCGATTGCCAGCGCCTGATCAACCAAGACCGCAACCATTTCGCCGCCTGCATGGTCGCGCTCGGCGATGCCGACGCCATGGTGACCGGCGTGACCCGTAATTTCTCGGTCGCGCTCGCGGATGTGCAGCGCGTGATCGATCCCAAGCCCGGCCACCGCGTGATCGGCGTCTCGCTGGTGGTGGCGCGCGGGCGCACCGTGCTGGTGGCCGACACCGCGGTCACTGAGATGCCGGAGGCGCACGAGATCGCCGAGATCGCCATCGAGGCCGCCGGCGTCGCGCGCCGGCTCGGCTATGAGCCGCGGCTGGCGCTGTTGGCGTTCTCGACCTTCGGCCATCCGCAGGGCGAGCGCTCGGCGCGGGTGATCGAGGCGGTGCGCATTCTCGACAGTAAACGCGTCGATTTCGAATATGACGGCGAAATGGCCGCCGACGTCGCGCTCAATCCGGCGCTGGCCGCGCCCTATCCGTTCTGCCGGCTATCGGGCCCGGCCAATGTGCTGGTGATGCCGGCGTTCCATTCGGCCTCGATTTCCACCAAAATGTTGCAGGAGCTGGGCGGCGCCACCGTGATCGGGCCGCTGCTGGTCGGCCTCGACCGCCCGGTGCAGATCGTGCAGCTCGGCGCCAAGGACAATCAGCTGGTCAACATGGCGGCGCTGGCCGCCTATAATGTGAGTGGTTGAGGAAATAGCGAATAGCGAATTGTTTGACCTAATTTGCTGTTCGCTACTCGCCATTCGCTATTCGCATTTCCCACGAGGAAAGACCATGACCAAGACCCTGTCCGGCGTGATTGCCGCCGTCGCCACCCCGATCGACGAGAGTGGCGCGCCCGACCTCAAGCGAGCGGTCAAACTGGCGCGCTATCTGCTCGACAACGGCTGCGACGGCCTCAACGTGCTCGGCACCACCGGCGAGGCCACCTCGTTCTCGCTCGACGAGCGCAAGGCGGTGATGAGCGCCTACAAGGCGGCCGGGCTGCCGCTCGACCGCCTGATGGTGGGGACCGGCGCCGCGGCGGTATCGGATGCCGTCGCGCTCACCCTCCATGCAGCCGAGCTCGGCTTTGCCGGGGTGCTGGTGCTGCCGCCGTTCTACTACAAGGGCGTGCCCGACGATGGGCTCATCGCCTATATCGACACGCTGGTGCAGGCGACGGCGCACCAGCCGACCCCGATCTATCTCTATCACTTCCCGGCAATGTCCGGCCTGTCCTGGCATGTCACGTTGATCAAGCGGCTGCTGGAATCCTTTCCGTCCCGCATCGTGGGCCTGAAGGATTCTTCCGGCGACATGGCTTACGCGCGCTCGGCGGCGGCGATCGCGCCCGACTTCGCCGTGTTCCCCTCGACCGAAGCCGCACTGCTCGAGGCGCGCGGCGGCGCGTTCGCCGGCTGCATCTCGGCCACCGCCAATCTCAACGCCGATCTGTGTGCCCGCGCCTGGCGCGCGGGCGATGCGGGCGCGCTCGATGCCGCGGTGATCATCCGCAAGCTGTTCGACGGCAAGCCGCTGGTCTCCGGCGTGAAGGCGCTGCTCGCGCATATCCATGACGATCCGGCGCTCGCCCGGGTCAAGCCGCCGCTCAGTGCCCTGTCGGCATCCGATCGTACCGCCGTCGTCGCCGGTTATGACTCGGTACGGGCCAAGCGGGTGGCTTAACCTTCACTTTTGCGGGCGTTGACGCCTGCGCGGGGTCTTACTATAAGCCTCGCCCGTGGCGGCAAGGTGTCTTGCCGCCACGCTTTCTTGCAAAGATCAGTCGCTTGGGCGGTCTTTCCGCCGCAAAATGTCAGTTGTGAACGAGAGGCTCATGGCCAATACCAAGTCCGCCCGCAAAGCCACGCGCAAGATCGCGCGCCGGACGATCGTCAACAAAACGCGCCGCTCGCTGCTGCGCAATTCGGTCCGCAAGATCGAGGAAGCGATCGCCAGCGGCGACCGCACGGCGGCCTTGGCGGCGTTCAAGGAAGCGGAACCGGCCATCATGCGTGCGGCACAGCGCGGCGTCGTGCATAAGAACAATGCCAGCCGCAAGGTGTCGCGCCTTGCCCATCGGGTCGCCAAGCTCGCCAAGTGAACGGCGACCCGGCCATCGGCGCCGGGATATTTTGCATCAAATTCTTGAGAATAGCGGCTGAACGGTCGCGTGACGGACGCCGGCGCGCCTCGCCGTAGTCAAACCGTCATCGCGGCGTCAAACAAATTTGCTCCTCACGATATTGCTTGACAAAGCGCGGCGCTGGCCGCGCCAGCGCCAATGCGCACGTGCTTTCTTTGCGAGGGCTACCTTGAAAATTCGCACAAGAATTTTTTTGCGGCATGAAAGACTTAACGGGCATACAAAGGTGGGGACCACAAAATGCAGATTTGACGGGCATTTTTTGTAGCTCTCGTCTTTTTAAATATAGTGCCTCAGCGCTACACCCGAAATTCATACGCGACTTCGAAATTCCGCGCGACTCATCAAGACGTTGCAATCGACTTTATGCACAGGCACGCCATCGCGCTGGTGCGCATTTTTATCATGTGACACGCGCATATCCGTGAATCCCATTGCGAGCCGTTAACGTTTGTGTATTTTTAAAAAACGCGTCCGGAAGTCCCGGGCGTCATCAAAACAAGGTCTCGTTTCACGCTCATCGCGGATGCGAATAGCTTTTGTTTGCCTGTTGGCATCAAGTAAGGCGGACGTCACGAAGACCACCGGGCATGAGCCCGTAAAGCAATTCAACGGGGGGCTATTATGACAGCAGTGGGACGAGTTTCGGCGAGCAAGGCCGGTATCGTTGGATGGTCATCGTTTACTGTGGGTTTCCCTCTCGCCGTATCTCCTCCCGCCCGGGTTTCATGCGCCACGCCTCCGCCCGCGGGCTGAGGCGCAGCAGCCTCGACCCGCGCCGATGTCACGCCGCCCGGCCTTAAGCGCCTCGCGGACCGAAATTCTTCCAACGGCATCATCATCGAGTTTGTTGCGTTCCGTTTCCCGCGCGTAGGCGGCAGCACGCCGCCAGGCCAGGCAACCTTAGTCCGTTTCAACCATTCAATCAGATCGAGAAGCAAAAAATGTCGAACGCGGATCAAGACGGCTGGGCACGGGTGAAAGGGCGTCTACGCGCCGAGGTCGGCGACGACGTCTATTCGAGCTGGTTTGCGCGCATGGACCTGGAAGCGATCGAGGAGGGAACCGTGCGCCTGTCGGTGCCGACCCGCTTCCTCAAGAGTTGGATCCAATCGCACTATGCCGAACGGGTTCTGGCCTGTTGGCAGGCGGAACAGGCGCAAGTCGGCCGCATCGAGCTGATCGTGCGCTCGGCGGTGCTGCGCTCGGCCATCGTCAAGCCCAAGGCCGAGCTCGAGATAGGCGCCGGCGATGGCGGCCGCTTCAACAACAATGGCAACGGACGGCCGCAGCCGGTCGGCGATGCGACCGGGCATGAGGCGCTCGGCGGCTCGCCGCTCGACGCGCGCCTGACCTTCGAGACCTTCGTAGTCGGCCGCTCCAATACGCTCGCGCAGGCCGCCGCCAAGCAGGTGGCCGCCGGCAAGCGTGGCGACGCGGTGATGTTCAATCCGCTCTACATCCATGCCGGCGTCGGCCTCGGCAAGACGCATCTGCTCCAGGCGGTCACCTGGACTGGAAATGCCACAGGCGAGCGCAAAGTGCTCTATCTCACCGCCGAGAAATTCATGTACGGCTTCGTCTCGGCGCTGCGCACGCAGACCGCGCTCGCATTCAAGGAAGCGCTGCGCGGCATCGGCGTGCTGGTGATCGACGACCTGCAATTCCTGCAAGGCAAGTCGACCCAGGCCGAGTTCTGCCACACGCTCAATGCCCTGATCGATGCCGGCCGCCAGGTGGTGATCGCCTCCGACCGACCGCCGTCGGACCTCGAAAGCCTCGACGACCGGGTGCGCTCAAGGCTGGCCGGCGGCCTGGTGGTGGAAATGGGTCCGCTCGGCGAGGAGCTGCGCCTCGAAATCCTCAAATCGCGGGTGCTGGCGGCGCGATCGCACCATCCCAGCTTCGACGTGCCGTTGCCGGTGTTGAGCTATATCGCCAAGGCCGTCACCCATAACGGCCGCGACCTAGAAGGCGCGCTCAACCGCCTGCTCGCCCACAACAAGCTTACCGGCCAATCGGTCACGCTGGAAATGGCCGAGCGCGAGGTGCGCGACCTGATCCGCCCGCAGGAGCCCAAGCGGGTCAAGATCGAGGACATCCAGCGGGTGGTGGCGCGGCAATACAATGTCAGCCGATCCGACCTGTTATCGTCGCGCCGGACCGCCAATGTGGTGCGCCCGCGGCAGGTGGCGATGTATCTGGCCAAGACCTTGACCCTGCGGTCGCTGCCGGAAATCGGCCGGCGCTTCGGCGGCCGCGACCACACCACCGTGCTGCATGCGGTGCGCAAGATCGAGGGCCTGGTCGGCAACGACATGGCCTTGGCCGAGGAAATCGAGATTTTGAAGCGGCAATTACAGGAATAGCGGGGCGGGCGACCTCTCCCCGCACGCGGGGAGAGGTGAAGGAGTTTGTGGACGCCCTGGGGGTAAGGGCCTCCGGCCAGCAGGCTGCCCTTGCACAAACCGCGCACATTCGTCACCTTTGCTCCCCGGCCTCGCATGCCGCGAGCCGCCGGCTTGCCGTCGCGCCTGGTTTCAGGGTCGTTTTCGAAGGCGCCGAAGCGGGTCTCCCCATGAAAGTCACTGTAGAGCGTGCAGAGCTGCTGAAGTCGCTGGGCCACGTGCACCGCGTGGTGGAACGGCGCAACACCATCCCGATTCTCGCCAACGTGCTGATCAAGGCCGAACGTGGCAAGCTCAGCATGAAGGCCACCGACCTCGATCTCGAAGTCATCGACAGCGTCGCCGCCGAGGTGTCGCCGGGCGGCGCCACCACCGTGCCGGCGCACATGTTCTACGAGATCGTGCGCAAGCTGCCCGAGGGCTCGCAGATCGTGATCGAAGGCTCCGACGACCGCGCCGTGCTCTCGCTACGCGCCGGGCGCTCGCGCTTCACGCTGCAGACGCTGCCAGAAAGCGACTTTCCCGACTTGGCCGCCGGCGAGATGACGCATTCGTTCAAGCTCGCCGCCGCCGATCTCAAGCGGCTGATCGACAAGACCCAGTTCGCGATCTCCACCGAGGAGACCCGCTATTATTTGAACGGCATCTACCTGCACACGGCGGGCACCGCCAAGGCCGGCACGCTGCGCGCGGTGGCGACCGACGGCCACCGGCTGGCGCAAGTCGAGCTGCCGCTGCCAGAGGGCGCCGCCGGCATGCCCGGCATCATCGTACCGCGCAAGACCGTGGGCGAGGTGCAGCGCCTGATCGAAACCGGCGAAGGCGAGGTGGCGATCGAATTGTCCGCGGGCAAGATTCGCTTCTCGATCGGCGACGTGGTGCTCACCTCAAAGCTGATCGACGGCACCTTCCCTGATTATGCGCGCGTGATCCCGGCCAATAACGACAAGAGCCTCACCGTCGACAAGAAGGATTTCGAGGCCGCGGTCGACCGCGTCTCCACCGTGTCGAGCGAGCGCGGCCGCGCGGTCAAGCTCTCGATCACCGGCGGGCGGCTGGTGCTGTCGGTGACCAACCCGGATTCCGGCAGCGCGACGGAAGAGCTCGAAGTCGAATACGAATCCGACCCGCTCGATATCGGCTTCAATTCGCGCTACCTGCTCGACATCGCCGCACAGATCGAGGGCGAGGTGGCCGTGCTCAAGCTCGCCGACCCCGGCTCGCCCACTTTGATCCAGGACAAGGACGCCAAGGGCGCGCTCTATGTGCTGATGCCGATGCGGGTTTGATCTCCCGCTTCACCGGCGCGGGTGGTAAGGCTCGCCGATGACCTCAGCCTTCATCCGCCGCCTGACGCTGAGCAATTTCCGCAGCTATCACGCCGCGCAGATCGAGCTTGGCCAAGCCGGGCCGGTGGTGCTGACCGGGGCCAATGGCGCCGGCAAGACCAATCTGATCGAGGCGATCTCTATGTTGGCGCCCGGGCGCGGCTTGCGCCGCGCCACCATGGAAGAGCTGGCGTTTTCCGAAGGCGACGGCGCCTGGGCGGTATCGGCCGAGATCGAGGGCATGCTGGGGCTGGCTACGCTCGGCACCGGCATCGATCCGCCGGCGGGCGAGGATTCAGCCCCCTCACGCATATGCCGCATCGACCGCGAGAGCGTCGGCTCGGCGGCGGCCTTCGCCGATCATTTGCGCGTGGTGTGGCTGGTGCCGGCCATGGACCCGCTGTTCAACGGCCCGGCTTCCGAGCGCCGCCGTTTCCTCGACCGCCTGGTGCTCGCCGTCGATGCCCAGCATTCCAGCCGCGTCGCGGCGCTCGAACGTTCGCTGCGCTCGCGCAACCGCCTGCTGGAAGACGCAGTGAGCGATTCCCATTGGCTGGACGCGGTCGAGCACGAGACCGCCGAGGTCGCGGTGGCGGTGGCGGCGGCGCGCGCGGAAACGGTGGGCCGGCTCGCCGGCGCGCTGGCGGGGGGGCGCGACCAGGCGCCGGAATTTCCCTTGGCCGAAATTGCGCTCGACGGCTGGATGGAAAAACTGCTCCCGTATCACAGCGCGATCGAGATCGAGGATCGCTATCGCGCCTTGCTGAAGGACAATCGCGCGCGCGACGCCGCCGCCGGCCGCACGCTTGACGGCCCGCATCTGTCCGACCTTAGCGTGAGCCATGCTGGCAAGGGCATCCCGGCGTCGGAGGCATCGACCGGCGAGCAGAAGGCGCTGCTGATCCGTCTGGTGCTCGCGCATGCCGGGCTGATCAAGGACATGACCGGTTTCGCGCCGCTCTTGCTGCTCGACGAGATCATCGCCCATCTCGATCCGACGCGCCGCGCCGCGCTCTATGACGCGCTGGCTAACCTCGGCGCGCAGGTCTGGATGACCGGCGCCGATCCGGCGGCGTTCGGCGATATCGTCGGCCGCGCGCAGGTTTTCGAGGTTCGCCCCGGCGCGGTGGAACCGCGCCACTAAAGTTCCATTAACCCGCTGCACACTGTTCATTAATCGAGAATGCTTGAAGTCTCCGAAAACAGGAACCATCGCTCACCCAATGTCTTAACCCTTACACACGGCAACGCCGCCGGCATGGGACAAGGGCAATGCGAACGGAGACGGCCATAGATCGGGTCAAGCGCGATTTGCATGGCGCGCTCGATAACATGCGCGCCGATCTCGATCGCGTCGAATTGCTCGCCGCCGCGCTGAGCGTCTTTAGCCGCCCGATTCCAGATTACGAGCCGCGGTTTCTTCACCTGCATCGCGTGCCGCTGAGCGCGTATGAGCTCGGCGAAACGGACGCCTGCAAGCAATAGCGAATCGTCTTTGCAGTTGCCGAATCGGCCGCCAAGGGGGCTTAAAAAGCGGCTGATTTTTGGGCCTCCGGCACTTTAAAAACTCATTTTGAATCAACATATTAGGTGATGTGACTTTGCTCTGTACGAGGCCCGGATTTCGTGTCACACCAAACAACAAATCCGATTCATTTTTCCGCCCGTTTTGAGGCTCCCGCCGATGGCTGAACCGGCCCTAAATATCCCGTCCGACTATGGCGACTACGACGCGGAATCGATCAAGGTCCTCAAAGGACTCGACGCCGTGCGCAAGCGGCCGGGCATGTATATCGGCGATACCGACGACGGCTCCGGCCTGCACCACATGGTCTACGAGGTGGTCGACAACGCCATCGACGAGGCGCTCGCCGGCTTTGCCACCGAAGTAGTGGCCTCGCTCAATCCCGACGGCTCGGTGAGCGTGGTCGACAACGGCCGCGGCATTCCGACCGGCATCCATGCCGGCGAAGGTATTTCGGCGGCCGAGGTCATCATGACCCAGCTGCATGCCGGCGGAAAATTCGACCAGAACGCCTACAAGGTGTCCGGCGGGTTGCACGGCGTCGGCGTCTCGGTGGTCAACGCGCTGTCGAGCTGGCTCAAGCTCACCATTTGGCGCGACGGCAAAGAACATTTCATGGAGTTCGCCGACGGCGTCGCAGTGGCGCCGCTGAAAGTGGTCGGCGACAGCGGCGGCAAACGCGGCACGCAAGTGACGTTCTTTCCGTCGCCCAAGACCTTCACCATGGTGGAGTTCGACTTTGCCACGATCGAGCATCGCCTGCGCGAACTGGCGTTTCTGAATTCCGGCGTCAACATCGTGCTGTCCGACATGCGCCACGCGGTCGAGAAGCGCGAGGAGATGAAATACGTCGGCGGTGTCGAGGAGTTCGTGAAATATCTCGACCGCAACAAGACGCCGCTGATCCCGAAGCCGGTCATGATCAAGGCCGAGCGCGAAGGCATCACGGTGGAAGCAGCACTTTGGTGGAACGACGGCTATCACGAGAGCGTGCTTTGCTTCACCAACAACATCCCGCAGCGCGACGGCGGCACGCATTTAGCCGGCTTCCGCGGCGCGCTGACCCGCCAGATCACGCAATATGCCGAAACCATTGGCACCACGCGCAAGGAAAAGGTGGCGCTCACCGGCGACGATTGCCGCGAAGGCTTGACCGCGGTGCTGTCGGTGAAGGTGCCGGACCCGAAATTTTCCTCGCAGACCAAGGACAAGCTGGTGTCCTCGGAAGTCCGGCCGGTGGTCGAAAACGTGATCAACCAGGCTTTGCAGGACTGGTTCGAGATTCACCCGGCTGAAGCCCGCGTCATCGTCGGCAAGGTGGTGGAAGCCGCCGCCGCCCGCGAGGCCGCGCGCAAGGCGCGCGATCTGACCCGCCGCAAGGGCGCGCTCGACATCTCGTCATTGCCGGGCAAGCTCGCCGACTGCCAGGAGCGCGATCCGGCCAAGTCCGAACTGTTCATCGTCGAGGGCGACTCGGCCGGCGGCTCCGCCAAGCAGGGCCGCAACCGCGAATTCCAGGCCGTGCTGCCGCTGCGCGGCAAGATCCTCAATGTGGAGCGCGCGCGCTTCGACAAGATGCTGGGCAGCCAGGAGATCGGCACGCTGATCACCGCGCTCGGCACCGGCATCGGACGCGATGAGTTCAATCCCGAAAAGCTGCGCTACCACAAGATCATCATTATGACCGACGCCGACGTGGACGGCAGCCACATCCGCACACTGTTGCTGACGTTTTTCTTCCGGCAGATGGAGGAGCTGATCAAGCGCGGCCACATCTACATCGCGCAGCCGCCGCTCTACAAAGTCAACCGCGGCAAGTCCGAACAATATCTCAAGGACGAGCGCGCGCTCGAGGATTATCTGATCGCGACCGGCCTGGAGGATTCGGTGCTCCGGCTCGCATCGGGAGAAGAGCGCGCCGGCGACGACCTGCACAAACTGGTGGAGGAAGCTCGCGCCATCCGCAGCATCCTCACCGGGCTGCACAGCCGCTATAACCGCAAGGTGATCGAGCAAGCGGCGATTGCCGGCGTGCTCACGCCCAAAGTCACCGACGATCTCAAGACCGGGGCCGCCGCCGCCGACTACATCGCCAAGCGGCTCGACGCGCTCGAGGAAGAGACCGA
>CABECD010000229.1_pt1 | contig 11326 bp, 10 predicted proteins | sample 3132731 | NCBI WGS metagenome assembly CABECD01 (sample SAMEA5534347, study PRJEB31848) | metagenome | biome: tundra; feature: field; material: soil | place: USA | collected 2013-05 | depth 0.45 m | reverse complement strand
TAGTCTCCGAACGCACCGATCACGATGCTCGGCATCACCTGGTAGTCGCAGCCAACTTGGCCCGTGCCAAACCAGCCACGGCCACCGAGGGTCGTTGTCCCAGAGCCGGTTCCAAAGATATCTGCACTGACATCCTGATTATACATCCCATAACCGCCGCCGGCGCCGACATAGCATCCGGTCCAGTTGTACGCGGTGACCACAGGCGGCGCGTAGGGCCGCGCCTTCACCTGCATGTCAGCGGCAACGGCTGAGCCGGTGAATGCGGCTACAGCTGTGATAGCGATCGCAAGTTTCTTCATGGAGCCCACCTATGTACTGTTGCAATGACCGAACCGTTCCACCCGTTTGCAATGATTGCAAATGCTGGGCGACCGATCCACCGGTGAATTCATCAACCATCGTGCTTAGACCATAGCGCACTTCAGGCGTCTTGGCTGTTGCCGATTCAGCACATCGACACAACAATCGTCGGGGCAAATCACCCGCTGGCGGCGCCATTTCGACAGTCAAAAAATTCAAATACCGCAGGAAAATCAACTATTTAATAGATCAAGCAACGTCTTGCCGATGCGCGCCGGCGACGGCGAGACTTTGATGCCGGCCGATTCCATGGCGGCAATTTTGGACTCGGCGTCGCCCTTGCCGCCGGAAATGATCGCCCCGGCATGGCCCATGCGCCGCCCCGGCGGCGCGGTGCGGCCGGCGATGAAGCCGACCGTCGGCTTCTTGCGGCCGCGCTTGGCCTCGTCCTTGAGGAACTGCGCGGCATCCTCCTCGGCCGAGCCGCCGATTTCGCCGATCATGACGATCGACTCGGTCTTGCGATCGGCCAGGAACAGTTCCAGCACCGCGATGAATTCGGTGCCCTTGACCGGGTCGCCGCCGATGCCGACCGCGGTGGTCTGCCCCAGGTTCTCGCGGCTGGTCTGGAACACCGCCTCGTAGGTGAGCGTGCCGGAGCGCGAGACGATGCCCACTTTGCCCGGCTTGAAGATGTTGCCCGGCATGATGCCGATCTTGCATTCGCCCGCCGTCATCACGCCGGGGCAATTGGGGCCGATCAGCCGCGATTTCGAGCCGGCGAGCGCGCGCTTGACCTTGACCATGTCCATCACCGGAATGCCTTCGGTGATGCAGACGATGAGCGGGAGCTCGGCCTGGATCGCTTCGCAAATGGCATCGGCGGCGCCGGGCGGCGGCACGTAGATCACGCTGGCGTCGCAGCCGGTCTGTTCGCGCGCTTCGGCGACGGTGTCGAATACCGGCAAATCGAGATGGGTCGCCCCGCCTTTGCCCGGCGAAGTGCCGCCGACCATCTTGGTGCCGTAGGCAATCGCCATTTGCGAATGGAACGTGCCGTTCTTGCCGGTGAAGCCCTGGCAAATGACTTTCGTATTTTTGTCGATGAGGATGGCCATTACGCGGCCTCCTTCACGGCCTTGACGATTTTCTGCGCGGCGTCGTCGAGATCGTCGGCCGACGTCACGTTGAGCTTGGACTCGGCGATGATCTTCTTGCCGAGATCGACATTGGTGCCTTCCAGGCGAACCACCAGCGGCACCTTCAATCCGATTTCTTTCACCGCCGCCACCACGCCCTCGGCGATCACATCGCATTTCATGATGCCGCCGAAGATGTTGACCAGGATGCCCTTCACGTTCGGATCGGAGGTGATGATCTTGAACGCCGCGGTGACCTTCTCCTTGGTGGCGCTGCCGCCGACGTCGAGGAAGTTCGCCGGTGCCATGCCGTACAGCCTGATGATGTCCATGGTCGCCATCGCGAGGCCGGCGCCGTTGACCATGCAGCCGATCGCTCCGTCGAGCGCGATGTAATTGAGATCGAATTTCGAGGCCTCGGTTTCCTTTTCGTCTTCCTCGCTGAGATCGCGCAGCGCGACGATATCCGGGTGGCGGTAGAGCGCGTTGCCGTCGAAGCCGACCTTGGCGTCGAGGCAGATCAGCTTATTGTCCTTGGTCACCACCAGCGGATTGATCTCCAGCATGCTCATGTCTTTGCTGGTGAAGGCCGCGTAGAGCTTAGGAAGCATATCCCCGATCTGCTTGGCGAGATCGCCGCTGAGCTTGAGCGTCTGCGCCACGCGGCGGCCGTGATGCGGCATGATGCCGGTGGCCGGGTCGACCGAGAAGGTCATGATTTTCTCAGGATGGCTCTTGGCGACTTCCTCAATATCCATGCCGCCTTCGGTGGAGACCACGAAAGCGACGCGAGAGGTTTCGCGATCGATCAGCGCGGACAGATAGAATTCGCGGTCGATGGCCGAGCCTTCCTCGATATAGAGCCGGTTGACCTTCTTGCCGTGCGGGCCGGTCTGATGGGTGACCAGGGTGGAGCCGAGGATGCGCGCGGATTCCTTCTTCACGTCGTCGATGGATTTCACCACCTTGACGCCGCCGGCCTTACCGCGGCCGCCGGCGTGGATCTGCGCCTTGACCACCCAAACCGGACCGCCGAGTTCCTCGGCGCCCTTGAGCGCCTCGTCGACGCTGAACGCCGGCACGCCGCGCGGCACCGGCACGCCAAATTCGCGCAACACCGCTTTGGCCTGGTATTCGTGGATATTCATGAGAATGCTCCGGGCGGAGGCCGCCGGCGTGTTCTAGCTACCGAGATTGGGCGCGATTTTCTTGCAGGCCTCGACCAGGCCCTGCACCGAGGCCACCGACTTTTCGAAAAGGCTACGTTCACCACCGTTGAGCTCAATCTCGACGATGCGCTCAACGCCCTTGGCGCCGATCACCACCGGCACGCCGACATAAAGGTCCTTGACGCCGTATTCGCCGTTCAGCCAGGCGGCGCAGGGCAATACGCGCTTCTTATCGAGCAGATAACTTTCCGCCATCGCGATCGCGGAAGCCGCCGGCGCGTAGAAGGCCGAGCCGGTCTTGAGCAGGTTAACGATTTCGGCGCCGCCATTGGCGGTGCGCTTGATGATTTCGTCGACGTGCGCCTGCGTGGTCCAACCCATCTTCACCAGGTCGGGCACCGGAATGCCGGCCACCGCCGAATAACGGATGAGCGGCACCATGGTGTCGCCATGGCCGCCGAGCACGAAGGCGGTGACGTCTTCCACCGAGACGTTGAACTCGTCGGCCAGAAAATAACGGAAGCGCGCCGAATCGAGCACACCGGCCATGCCGACCACTTTCTGCTGCGGCAGGCCGCAGGATTTCTGCAGCGCCCACACCATGGCGTCGAGCGGGTTGGTGATGCAGATCACGAAGGCATTGGGCGCGTATTTCTTGATGCCGGCGCCGACCTGTCCCATCACCTTCAGATTGATGTCGAGCAGATCGTCGCGACTCATGCCGGGCTTGCGCGGCACGCCGGCGGTGACGATGCAGACATCGGCGCCTTCGATCGCTTCGTAGCTGTTGGTGCCGGTGAACTTGGCGTCGAAATCGTTGACCGGCGAGGATTCGGCGATGTCGAGCGCCTTGCCCTGCGGGATGCCTTCCATGACGTCGAACATCACGACGTCGCCGAGCTGCTTGAGGCCGATGAGGTGGGCGAGCGTGCCGCCGATCTGGCCGGCGCCGATCAACGCAATTTTGTTACGCGCCATGGTGGGAAAACTTTCGACTTGCTGAAGCCGCGGGACGCGGCCACGCGTGACTTATCGAGTTTGCTGTATTGCAGCAATACGGGCCTGTACGGAACCGGCTGTGTATACATTATACCAGCAGACATGCGCCCTGAGTCCAGAGCAATTTGACGGATCAGGTCTCCACGATCTTATCCGACCAATCCAGGCCTTGCGCCTGGCGCGGGCCATGCGGCAGGCCGAGATAGGATTGCGAGCGCATCTCGATCAGGCGCGAGGCGGTGCGCTTGAATTCCTGCACCTCGAAGCCTTCCGAGCCGCGATATAGCCTATCCGGCTGCGCTTGCGCGGAGGCCAGCAGCTTCACCGCGTGGTCATAAAACGTATCGATCAGGATGATGAAGCGCTTAGCCTCGTTGCGGCGGGCGTGATCCATCACCGGAATGCGATCGAGCACGATGGTGTGGAATTCGTGCGCGATCTTGAGGTAGTCGTTGGCCGCCAGCGGCTGCGCGCAGAGATCGTCGAATGAAAAGCGGGCGACCCCCATCGCCGCCTTCGGCACCCGCACGATATGGCCCTTCACCACCAGTTCATGCGGGCTGCCTGCATATTCACCGGCAAGATGCCGCCAGGCATCGTCGAGCGCGGCGTCAGCGATCGCATTGGCCGGCACATACCAGGTCGGCATGCCGGTGAGCTTTTCGAGCCGGAAATCGATGCGCGCTTCCAGCCGAACGACCTCGCAATGCCGTTGCAGCAGCACGATGAAAGGCAGAAACAGCCCGCGATTGAGCCCGTCTTTGTACAGCTCGCCGGGCGCCAGATTCGACGTCGCCACCACCACCACGCCGAGCTCGAACAGCCGCGTGAACAGGCGGCCGAGGATCATGGCGTCGGCGATGTCGGTGACGTGAAATTCGTCGAAGCACAGCAGCCAGGTTTCCTCGGCGATGGCCGCCGCGGCGCGCTGGATCGGATCCAGTTCGGGCAGCGCGCCGTTCTTGATGTCCTGCCGAAAAACGTGAACGCGCTCGTGCACATCGGCCATGAACTCGTGGAAATGGACGCGGCGCTTGCGCTTCACCACGCTGGTCGCGAAGAACAAGTCCATCAGCATGGTCTTGCCGCGGCCGACCTCGCCGCAGACGTAGAGCCCTTTCAGCGGCGGGCCGGCCTGCTCGCGTTTGCCGAACAGCCAGCCAAGCGAGGACGATTTTCGCGCCAGCCGGCGCTGATCGAGGCGGTGCGCGAGCGCCGTCAGCTGCGCCGCCAGCATCGCCTGGCCGGGATCGGCCTCAATTTTGCCGGCGGCGATGAGCGCCGCGTAGCGCGTGCTGAAGGTGTCGGGCATGAGGCTAGGACATTGCGAACCAGGCGAGCGGAGCGTCGCCGGATAGCTGTGCGGGCCGGGCGCGGCTTGCCGCGAGAACTAGGGTGATCCGCGCCATCTGTAAATCGACCATAAATGCGGACGAGCCCCTATGTTGCAGGAAATGCTGCAGCATTTGCTGCACAAAAACTACGCTAATACCTTGTTAGCCATGCACTTTTTGCAGGGATGGGTCCCGCCAATTGAAATTCTGTCGTCTTTTTGCTGCATTGCACCATATAGGTTGGAACAGACGATTCGCTGAGCCTCAACGGACACCGACGCGGAGACCCGAAATGCAAGAGCCTTTGCCCGACGGCGGAACCATCCGCAAATTGTGGATCGGCGAGACCGACGCCTATCGCGATCACCTGCTCCGCCTCGACCGCGAAAGCCGTTATCGGCGCTTTTCCGGCACGCTGGCGGACGAGGTCATCGCCCGCCATGCGGCGACCGCCAACGCTATCGGCGTTGTGGTGTACGGCTTCTTCGTCGACGGCGTGCTGCGCGGCGCCGCCGAGCTGCGGCAGAATGGATCGCTGTTCTCGCATCAGGCGGAAGCCGCCTTCAGCATCGAGCAGCCATGGCAGAGCCACGGCGTGGGCACCGAACTGCTCGAGCGCACGCTGCTGAGCGCGCGCAACCGTGGCATCAAGTCGCTGCGCATGGACTGCCTGGCCGACAATCAGCGCATGCAGCAGCTCGCCCGCAAGTTCGACGCCGAGTTTTCGTTCGATTTTGGCAGCGTGACCGGCGAAGTCGATCCGCCGCGCTCGACGCTGCTCTCGCTGACGCGCGAGGCCATCGCCGACAACTACGGCCTCGCCTCCGCGATTTTCGAAGTGCAGTCCCGCCTGTTGCGGCCGGCGTGATGTTTCCCCGGTCAATTTAACTGAGCGGATAGCTCGCCTCGACCACGTAGGGGCCGCCGCCGACCGAGGCGCGCGACGAAAACAGCACGAAGCGCGAGACGCGGAACGCGGCGGTGCGGAAATAACCGCGCGCCGAAAGATACTCGGCGACCGCGTGGCTCGAGGAATCGCGCAAGCGCGCCAGCGTCACGTGCGGCGTGTATTTACGCCCCTCCGGCTCCAATCCGATGCGTTGCATCAGCCGTTCCTGCTCGGCCTGCACGTCGAGCAAGGCTTGCGCCTGCGCCACCGATGCGACCACCGCGCGCGGCTTGCGGCCGCCGAACGACATCAGTCCCTCCAGATAAAGATCGAACGCGTCGCGCTTGACGCGGCCGAGCATCAAGGCAACCTCCTGGGCGATCATGTCGTCCACGTCGCCGATGAAGCGCAACGTCAGATGATAGTTCTCCGGTGTGATCCAGCGCGCACCCGGCAGTCCGCCGCGCAGCATCGACAGCGACTGTCCAACGTCGGCGGGAATTTCAACACCGGTGAAGAGACGCGGCATTTTAGAGTCTTCCGAATTACAACCCACGCGCCGCACGCGCACGCGCGACCAACTCCTCGACCCGCGGCAGGATACGCGCCACGATCACGTCGACGCCGGCGGCGTTCGGGTGCAGGCCATCGCCCTGGTTCAGCTTGGGATCGGTGGCCACCCCGTCGAGGAAGAATGGATAAAAGACGACCGAATGAGTCGAGGCAAGCGCCGGATAAATGGCATCGAAGGAGCGCACATAATCGGGCCCCATGTTGCGCGGCGCCCGCATGCCGGCGAGCAGCACGGCAATGTGACGGTCGCCGAGTTTGTTCAGGATGCTGTCGAGCGCGGTCTTGGTCAGCTTCGGGTCGAGCCCACGCAAAGCATCGTTGGCGCCGAGCTCGACGATCACTGCCTCGGTTCCTTCCGGTACCGACCAGTCCAGCCGGCCGAGCCCACCGGAAGCGGTATCGCCCGACACCCCGGCATTGGCGACACTGGCGGCGATACCTTTGGCTGTCAGCGCCTGCGCCAGTCTGGCCGGGAAAGCGGCGTCCGCCGGCAGGCCGAAGCCGGCGCTCAGCGAGTCGCCCAGCACCACGATTTTCACCGGCCGCTCGTCGGCGGCCCGGGCGCCGGCAGGCGCCAGGGCACAAACAAACGTGACCAGGGCCAACGCCGCGAGGCGCTGGACCCGGGTGGCCAATCTCCCATATGAGCGGGGTTGCGAAACGTGAGGCCACATGACGAATAACTCCCAGGCGGGGCCGGCCATTGCGCTTGCCGGTGTCAATCTCTCGCTCGGGCAGGGGGCGGCCCGCGTTCATATTCTCAAAGACATCAACTTGAATATAGGCAGCGGCGAGGCAATCGGCCTGGTCGGGCCGTCCGGCTCGGGCAAATCCACGCTGCTGATGGTGATGGCGGGGCTGGAGCGGGCCGATATCGGGTCGGTCACGATCGCCGGTGAGGACTTGAACGCGCTCGACGAGGATGCGCTGGCGCGCTTTCGCGGGCGTCATGTCGGCATTGTGTTCCAGTCGTTCCACCTGATCCCGACCATGACCGCGCTGGAAAACGTGGCGGTACCGCTGGAACTGGCCGGCATCGCCGACGCCCAAGAGCGCGCGCACAACGAACTCATCGGCGTAGGTTTAGGCGAGCGGCTGCACCATTATCCGGCCGAGCTTTCCGGCGGCGAGCAGCAGCGCGTGGCGGTGGCGCGCGCGTTGGCGCCCAATCCGGCCATCGTGGTAGCCGACGAGCCGACCGGAAACCTCGACGAGGATACCGGTAAGCAGATCATCGATCTCCTGTTCGCGGGCCACGCCAAGCGCGGCTCCACGCTGGTGCTGGTCACGCACGATTCTGCGCTCGCCTCGCGTTGCGGGCGGATCGTGCGGCTGCGCTCCGGCCGCATCGACGGCGTGAGCGCGCCATGAGTGTCGCCGCCGCATCGCCTCACAGCGGCCACTGGCTACCGCTGCGCTTTGCGCTGCGCGAAATGCGCGGCAGCTTGCGTGGTTTCTACGTCTTCATCGCTTGCATCGCGCTCGGCTGCATGGCGATTGCGGGCGTCGGCTCGCTGGCCGCCAGCCTCGCCTCCGGGCTGGCGCGCCAAGGCCAGGTCATCCTCGGCGGCGATCTGTCGTTCACGCTTATCCAGCGCGAGACTACGCCGGGCGAGCGGGCGTTCCTCGACAATCACGGCAAGGTTTCGAGCGCCGCGACCATGCGCGCCATGGCGCGAACCGCCGACGGCAAGGCCACGCTGGTAGAAATGAAAGCGGTGGACGGCGCCTATCCGCTGTTCGGTGAGGCCGTGCTCGATCCGCCCAGCGCGCTCAGCGTCGCGCTGGCGCAGCGCGACGGCGCATTCGGCGCCGCGGCCGATCCGATCCTGCTGACGCGGCTCGCCATCAAGCCAGGCGCGCGGCTCACCATCGGCAACGCCAGTTTCGAAATCCGCGCAACCCTGAAGAACGAACCAGACAAACTTGCCGGCGGCATCGGCTTCGGGCCGCGATTGCTGGTCAGCCAGGACGCATTGCGCGCCACCGGTCTGTTGCAGCCCGGCAGTCTCGTGCGCTGGCACTATCGCTTGCGCTTGCCGGCCAACGACACCAGCGACGCCGCCGCCAAGGCATTGACGGCGCTGGCGCGCGCACAATTTCTCGAAGCCGGCTGGGATATCCGCAACCGCAGCAATGCCTCGCCACAGCTCGAGCGCAATGTCGAACGCTTTACGCAATTTCTCACCATCGTAGGGCTGACCGCGCTGCTGGTCGGCGGCGTCGGCGTTGGCAATGCGGTGAAAAGCCATCTCGACCGCCGGCGCGAGATCATCGCCACCATGAAAGCGCTCGGCGCCAGCGGAAGGCGCGTGTTCGCGATTTACCTCACGCAGGTGCTGTTGCTGGCGGCGGTCGGTGGCGGCATCGGCATGGTACTGGGCGCGATCCTGCCATTCCTGATGTCGTGGACCTTCGGCGCGATCATTCCGCTGCCGATCGACCCGGCGCTGCATCCGGCCGAGCTCGCGCTGGCGCTGGTCTATGGGCTGATGACGGCGCTCGCTTTTGCGCTCTGGCCGCTCGGCCGCGCCCATGACGTGCCGGTCGGCGCCTTGTTCCGCGACGTGGTGGCGCCGCAGCCGAGATTGCCCCGAAAAATCTATATCGCACTCACCGCCGCCGCTGTGATGGCGCTGGCCGCGCTCGCCGTTCTGCTGGCTTACGACCGGCGCGTCGCCATCATCTATGTCGGCGTCGCCGCCGGCATTTTCGTCACTTTGCGGCTGATCGCTGGCCTGCTGATGCTCGCAGCCCGCCACGCGCCGCGCGCGCGCTCGACCGTGCTGCGCATGGCCATCGCCAATATCCACCGGCCGGGCGCGCTGACGCCCACCATCGTGCTCTCGCTGGGCTTAGGGATCGCGCTGTTGGTCACGGTGATCGAGATCGACGGCAACTTGCAGCGACAATTTGCGGCCGAGCTGCCGGCCAGGGCGCCGTCGTTCTATTTCCTCGACATTCCGGCCGACCAGGCCGGCCGCTTCGACGCCTTCGTGCGCGCGCAGGCGCCGGCGGCGAAGCTCGAGGAAGTGCCGATGCTGCGCGGCCGCATCGTCTCCGCCAACGGTATCCCGGCCGAGAATCTCAAGCCGAAAGAGGGCGCCGCCTGGGTGCTGCAAAGCGACCGCGGCATCACCTATTCGGGCGAGATCCCCGCCGGCTCGCGGCTGGTCGAGGGCAAATGGTGGGGGCCGGACTATGCCGGGCCGCCGCTGCTCTCGTTCGAGAAGAAGATCGCCGACGGCCTCGGCCTCAAGCTCGGCGACCCCGTCACCGTCAACGTGCTCGGCCGCAACATCACCACCCGCATCGCCAACATGCGCACCGTCGACTGGGAGAGCCTCGGCATCAATTTCGTGATGGTTTTTTCGCCGCACGCCTTCGACGGCGCGCCGCACAGCCATCTCGCCACCCTCACCTACCCCGATGGCGGCACGCCGGCGCAGGAAGGCGCCATCGTGCGCGCGGTCGCCGATAGCTTTCCCATGGTCACCGCCGTGCGGGTGAAGGATGCGCTGGAAGCGATCGGCGGCATCGTCGCCAATCTGATATTGGCGATCCGCGGCGCCAGCGCGCTCACTTTGCTGGTTGCGGCCCTGGTGCTGGGCGGCGCGCTCGCCGCCGGCCACCGCCACCGGGTCTATGACGCGGTGATCCTCAAGACGCTCGGCGCCACCCGCCTCCGGCTGCTTGCCGGCTATACCATCGAGTACCTACTGCTCGGGACCGCCACCGCGCTGTTTGGCGTGCTGAGCGGGTCGCTCGCCGGCTGGCTGATCGTCAGCGACCTGATGCACCTCCGGTTCGCCTGGCTGCCGTTACCCGCCCTGGCGGCGGCGCTGGCCGCGGTTGTCGTCACGGTAGCGCTGGGGCTAATCGGCACCTACAGCGCGTTGGGCCAGAAACCGGCCCCGGTATTGAGGAATCTATAGTTTTCGCGACATTCCGCCGCGTGGCAGACCCCCTCTGCCGGCCGGGTCTTTTCGCCTATACTGCCGCCACAGGATTGTTAACGATCTGCAATGATGCCAGGTCATGATCGAGCCATATCTGGCGTACAGGCTTGGCCCACACTAGATTCAGTCCACGAACGCGACGGCTGCCGCCGACGCGCCTGAGGTGACCGGCGACAAGCCGGGACAAAGAGAGGGAACTTCGATGTCGGACTTCGACCGTAACGTAGCTGCCCGCGGCATCGGCGCCGCGCGTGCGACCGTGATCGATGCAGGCCTGCGCGCCTACATGATCCGCATCTACAATTACATGGCCGCCGGCGTCGCTCTGACCGGCGTCGTCTCCTGGGTGACTTTCAACGCAGCGGTCGTCACCGATGCCGCCGGCCGCATCACCTCGCTGACACCGTTCGGCCAGACGATCTTCGGCGGCCCGCTGACGATCGTGCTGTTCCTCGGCACGCTCGGCATCGTGTTCTTCCTGAGCTTCCGCATCAACAAGCTGCAGGCGAGCACGGCGCTCATCCTGTTCATGCTCTATGCCGGCCTGCTCGGACTGATGCTGTCGACGGTGTTCCTGCAATATACCGGCGCCTCGATCACCCGCACATTCTTCATCTCGGCGGCCTCGTTCGGCGCGCTGAGCCTGTACGGCTACAGCACGCAGCGCGATCTTTCGCCGATCGGGTCGTTCCTGGTGATGGGCCTGTTCGGGCTCATCCTGGCGATGATCGTCAACATGTTCCTGAAGAGCACGGGGCTCGACTTCGCCATCTCGGCGATCGGCGTGCTGATCTTCGCCGGGCTCACCGCCTGGGACACCCAGAAGATCAAGGAGATGTACAGCGCGAACGACGACGGCACCGTCTCCGGCCGCAAGGCAGTGATGGGCGCGCTGACGCTCTATCTCGACTTCATCAACCTGTTCCTGTTCCTGCTGCGCTTCATGGGCGACCGCCGCTAA
>CABECD010000223.1_pt1 | contig 11474 bp, 8 predicted proteins | sample 3132731 | NCBI WGS metagenome assembly CABECD01 (sample SAMEA5534347, study PRJEB31848) | metagenome | biome: tundra; feature: field; material: soil | place: USA | collected 2013-05 | depth 0.45 m | reverse complement strand
ACCCGCACCCGCGACTACGTGATCCGCCGCGAATTCGATATCGGCGAGGGCGATGCCTATAATCGCGCGCTGATCGACCGCGCCGAGCGCCGGCTGAAGAACCTGAACTATTTCAAGACGGTCAAGATCACCAACGAGCCCGGCTCGGCGCCCGACCGGGTCGTCGTCAATGTCAACGTCGAGGAAATGTCGACCGGCGAGTTCTCCATCGCGGGCGGCTACTCCACCGCCGACGGTTTCCTCGCCGAGGTCAGCGTCGCCGACCGCAACCTCATGGGCCGCGGCCAGTTCGCCAAGGCGGCGGTGAGCTTCGGCCAGTATACGCGCGGCATCAATCTGTCGTTTGTCGAGCCCTTTCTGCTCGGCTACCGCATGGCCGGCGGCATCGACCTGTTCGCGCGGCAGAGCCTGGCGACGTCGTACGTATCCTACAATACGCAATCGATCGGAACCAATTTGCGCCTCGGATTTGCGCTGTCGGAAGAGCTCTCGTTGCAGCCGCACTATTCGATTTACCAGCAGAAAATCACGCTGCCGAGCGTGTTGAACGATTGTATCTTGTCGCCCAATGCTCTGATTAACAACCCCCTTCCCGGGGTCAACGGTGTTGGGCTAACTGCGAGCCCTGGCGTTAGTCCGTTGAGTGAATCGCTACGTACGGACGGCGGCAACTGCTTCGCCAACGGCGAAGCCTCGCTCCCGGTCCGCATGGAACTCGCCAACGGCGCGGTCCTGACTTCCTTGGTCGGCTATACGCTGGCCTATAGCACGCTCGACAACAATAAATCCCCGACCAGCGGCCTCTATGCGTCGATCACGCAGGACGTCGCGGGCGTCGGCGGCGACGTGAATTTCCTCCGTACGACCGCGGATACGCGAACTTACTACGAAGTGCTCCCGGACATCGTTGGCGTGCTCCACCTGCAAGGCGGCCATTTGACCGGCTGGGGTAGCAGGGATCTGCGCATGCTGGATCACTTCCAGATGGGCCCCAACCTGGTGCGCGGCTTTGCGCCGGCCGGCATTGGTCCACGCGACATGACGCCGGGGACCACCAACGATGCGATGGGCGGCACCATGTACTGGGGCGCCAGCGTCGAGGCGCAAACTCCGCTCTACTTCCTGCCCAAGGAGATCGGCATCAAGGTCGCCGCCTTTGCCGACGCCGGCTCGCTGTGGAATTATCAGGGCCCGACCTCCTGGGCCGTGACCGGTGAAACGATGCAAGTCGCCGATAACATGGCGGTTCGCTCGTCGGTCGGCATGGGCTTCATCTGGGATTCCCCACTCGGGCCGCTGCGGTTTGATTTTGCCTATGCTCTGACCAAGGAGAGCTACGACCGTACGCAGTTCTTCCGCTTCAGCGGCGGCACGAAGTTCTGACCTTGACCGCGCTTGGCGGCACGGAACTGGCGGTATGAGCGAGCCGGTATTTTTACGATACACCCGCGGTCTCACGCTGGATGAGATCGCCGCCTTGGCCGGCACGACGTTGCCGGCGGCACCGGCGCACACGCGCCGCATCGCCAATGTCGCCCCGCTCGATCGCGCGGCGCCGTCCGACCTCAGCTTCCTCGACAGTAAAAAGTATGTTTCGGCCGCCGCCGCGACCCATGCCGGCGCCTGCCTGACCACGGCTGCGCTCGCCAAATATCTGCCGGCTCACGTGGCGGCGCTCACTGTGCTTGAGCCCTATCGCGCTTTCGTGATGGTGGCGCGTGAATTATTCCCGCATTCGCTGCGACCGTCGTCACTCGCCAAGGCGGGCGACGTGACCGGCGCCCATGTGCATCCGACCGCGCGGCTGGAAAACGGCGTCACCGTCGAGCCCGGCGCGGTGGTCGGTCCGGGCGCCGAGATCGGCGCCGGCACCGTGATCGGGGCCACCGCCGTAATCGGGACCGAGGTGCGGGTCGGGCGCGAATGTTCAATCGGCGCCGGGGCAGTGATCGCCAACGCGTTGCTCGGGGATCGCGTCATCATTCATCCGGGCTGCATGATCGGTCAGGACGGCTTCGGCTTCGTGATGGGTCCGGGAGGCCACCTCAAGGTGCCGCAGGTCGGGCGCGTCATCATCCAGGACGATGTCGAAATCGGCGCCGCCACCACCGTCGACCGCGGCGCCATTCGCGACACCGTGATCGGCGAGGGCACCAAGATCGACAACCTGGTGCAGGTAGGCCACAATGTCAGCATCGGCCGGCACTGCGTTTTGGTGGCGCAAACGGGCATTTCCGGCAGTTCGACGCTCGAAGACTTTGTCGTGTTGGGCGCGCGCGCCGGCGTCAATAACAACGTCACGATCGGCGAAGGGGCGCAGATCGCCACGATCAGTAACGTCTACGGCGATGTCCCGGCCGGGGCGCGCTGGGGCGGTACACCGGCCAAGCCGGTGAGGCTGTGGTTCCGCGAGATCATGATGCTCGAGCGACTCGCGCGCGGCAAAGGCCGCGCCGAAGCGGCAGCGGACGAACGAGACAAGCGCCATGGATAAAGCCGTGACAAAACTCGAAGCCGCCGACATCGCGGCGGTGCTCAAGATGCTGCCGCACCGCTATCCGTTTCTCATGGTCGATCGGGTGGTCGACATGCAGGGCGACGAACATGGCATCGGGATCAAGAACGTGACGATCAACGAGCCGCATTTCCAAGGTCACTTCCCCGACAATCCGGTGTTTCCGGGCGTGTTGATGATCGAAGGCATGGCGCAAACGGCAGGTGTGCTCTGCATTACCGCGAACTTTAAGAAGCGGCCGAAATCGCTGTTCTTCTTGACCATCGATAAGGCGAAATTCCGCAAGCCGGTTTTGCCGGGCGACACCATCGAATACCACATGCGGAAAATCACCCAGCGCGGAAACATGTGGTGGTATCGTGGCTTGGCCAAAGTCGTCGGCAAGATCGTTGCCGAGGCGGAAGTCGGCGCCATGATTTTCGACGCATGAGCGCGGCCATGATCGATCCCTCGGCGCGGATCGAGGCCGGGGCGGCGATCGGACAGAACGTATCGATCGGCCCCTATTGCACCGTCGGCCCACACGTGACGATCGGCGACGGCTGCCGGCTCATCGCGCATGTCAATCTCACCGGCCATACCACCGTCGGCGCACGCACCGTCATCCATCCCTTCGCCTCGCTCGGCTCGCCGCCGCAGTCGGTGCACTACCGCGGCGGGGCGACCCGGCTGGTGGTCGGCGCCGATTGCGATATCCGCGAGAATGTCACCATGAACACCGGCACCGAGGACGGCGGCGGCGTCACGCAAGTCGGCGACCATTGTTTCTTGATGGTCGGCGCGCATGTCGGGCACGATTGCAAGGTCGGCAACAATGTGGTGTTCGCCAACAACACGGTGCTTGGCGGCCACGTCAGCGTCGGCGACCATGTGGTGTTCGGCGGCGGTGCGGCGGTGCGCCAATTCGTCCGCATCGGCGATGGCGCGATGATCGTGGGCTTGAGTGGCGTTCGCGCCGACGTGATCCCTTGGGGCACGGTGCAGGGGCCGCTCGCGAATTTGGTGGGCCTCAACGTGATCGGCATGCGGCGGCGCGGGTTCGCCAAGGCCGATATCCATCGCTATCGCGACGCCTATCGGGCGCTGTTTTTCGGCGACGGCGAATTCCGCGCCCGGCTGGAGCGCGTCGCCGCCGATTACGGGAAGGATGCGCAGGTTCGTAAAATGATCGACTTCATCCGCGCCGGCACACGGCCGCTCACCATGGCGATCAAGCGCGGCGAGGCCGGCGAGGACGCATGAGCGCCGCGCCGGCCGTGAGCCAGGAAGGTCCGCTCGCGCTGATTTGCGGCGGCGGCAGCCTGCCGCTGGCTATTGCGGATTCGGTAAGCGCGCGCGGGCGGCAGGTTCTGCTGTTTCCTTTGCAGGGCATTGCGAGGCCGGAGGACTATGCGCAGCGGCCACATACCTGGGTCCGCATCGCGAAGTTTGGCACCCTCGCGCGCGCGGCCCGCGCCGCCGGCTGCCATGAGATGGTACTGATCGGATCGCTGGTGCGACCGGCCTTCTGGCAAGTCCGCTTCGATCTGACGACGCTGAAGCTGTTGCCGCGTATCGCGGCCGCCTTCCGTGGCGGCGACGATTATCTGTTGTCGAGCGGGGCGCGGCTGATCGAGGAGCAGGGCTTCCGTGTGCTCGGCGCGCATGAGGTGGCACCGGAGATTCTGGTGCCCAAAGGCGCGCTTGCCAGGGTGCAGCCGAGCGAAGGCGACCGCGCCGATATCGCGCTCGGGTTCGACTATCTGCACGCCACCGGACCGTTCGACGTCGGGCAGGCGGTGGTTGTGGCCGGGCGGCATGTTCTGGCGGTGGAGGCGGCGGAGGGCACCGACCAGATGCTCGAACGCATCGCTGCGTTGCGCGCGAGCGGCCACATCCGCGCATCGACCGTCGGGGGCGTGCTGGTGAAGGCGCCCAAGCGCGGCCAGGATTGCCGCTTCGATCTGCCCTCGATCGGGCCGCGCACGGTCGAAGGCGCCGCCCGCGCCGGGCTTGCCGGCATCGCGGTGGTGGCAGGCAGCACCATCGTCGCCGAGCCGGAGCGGCTGATAGCGGCGGCCGACCGCGCCAATATTTTTGTCGTCGGCTTGCCCGCCGGAAGCGAGCAATGACGCTCGCGCCGGTTCCGCAACGACCGAACGCGGCCGGCCCGCATGTCTTCCTGGTGGCCAGCGAGGAATCGGGCGACCGGCTAGGTGCGGCCCTGATCGCCGCGATCCGGCGGCGCAATCCGGGTGCAAGGTTCTCCGGCGTCGGCGGCGAGCATATGGCTGGCGAAGGCGTCGCCAGCCTGTTTCCGCTCGGCGATCTGGCGATCGTGGGCGTTGCCGCGATCGCCACCAGCCTGCCGAAAATCTTGGCGCGCATCGCCGCGACCGCGCACGCGATCGTTGCCGCCAAGCCCGATGTGCTGGTGATCATCGACAGTCCGGAATTCACCCACCGCGTCGCGCGCAAAGTGCGTGCCCGCGCGCCGGCGATCCCGATCGTCGACTATGTGTGTCCCTCGGTGTGGGCCTGGCGGCCGGGACGCGCGCGCGCCATGCGCGCTTATGTCGATCATGTGCTGGCGCTGCTGCCATTCGAGCCGGCGGCGATGCGGCAGTTGGGCGGGCCGCCTTGCACCTTCGTCGGACATCCGCTGAGCGAGCGGGTCGCGAGTATGCGGCCCAACGCCGAGGAGGCGCGCCGGCGGCTTTCCGATCCGCCGCTGCTGCTGGTGCTGCCGGGCAGCCGCGCGGGTGAAATCCGCCGCATGGCGGGGGTGTTCGGGGATGCGGTGGCGCTGGTGGCCGAGCGCGTCGGCGCGCTCGAGGTGGTGGTGCCGGCGGTGCCGCGGCTCAATGAGGCGGTGCGCGCGGCGATTGCGTCCTGGCGCGTGCCGGCGCGGATCGTAACCGAGCCGGCCGCGAAAGACGCCGCCTTCCGCACGGCGCGGGCGGCGCTGTCCAAATCGGGCACCTCGACGCTCGAACTGGCGGTGGCCGGGGTGCCGATGGTGGCGGCCTACAAGGTGTCGCTGCTCGAAGAACTAATCGGCCGCACCTTCATCCGGGTGCAAAGCTATATCCTGGCCAATCTGGTGCTGGGCGAGAACGTCGTGCCGGAGTACCTGCAGCGGGCCTGCACGCCGGAGCGGCTGGCCGCCGCCCTTGTGCCGCTATTGAGCGAGACGCCGGAGCGGCGGCGGCAGATCGAAGCCTTCGCCCGACTCGATACGATCATGGACATCGGCAGGACGGCTCCCAGCGACCGCGCCGCCGCCGTGGTCCTGGACTGCGCCGGCGCCCGGAGCCAACCGGAACGCGAAACAGTGGCATCCGCCCCGCCAACGGCGTAGTTTGCCTCGTTTCGCCAAATGGGCCTATGCCATGGCCGTTAACTGGAATAACCGCCTTTGACTATTACCCCCCGCGCCTCGATTACCGCCGTCCATGGCTACCTGCCGCCGGACCTGCTCACCAATGCGGAACTGGCGCGCCTGGTGGACACCAGCGACGCCTGGATCACCGAACGCACCGGCATCAAGGAACGCCACATCCAAAAAGGCGAGGGGCTCGGCACCTCGCACATGGCGGCGGAAGCGGTGCGTGGCCTGTTGCAGAAGACCGGCACCAAGCCGGAGGACGTCGACCTGCTGATCTGCGCGACCACCACGCCGGACATGCAGTTCCCGTCGACGGCCAACATGATCTGCGACATGGTCGGCATCCGCAACATCGGCTCATTCGACGTGCAGGCGGCCTGCTCGGGCTTTCTCTATTCGCTCACCATCGCCTCGCAATTCATCGCCAACGGCGCCGCGCGCAAGGTGGTGGTGGTGGGCGCCGACAAGATGTCTTCGATCATCGACTACACTGATCGCGCCACCTGCGTGCTGTTCGGCGACGCCGCCGGCGCCGTGCTGCTGGAGCCGAGCGTGGATGGTACCGGCATCATGGACACGCTGATCCGCTCCGACGGCGCCGGCATGATCCATCTGCATCAGAAGGCCGGCGGCAGCCGCATGCCGGCGAGCGCGCAGACGGTGGCCAAGCGCCTGCACTACGTCCACCAGGAAGGCGCCGCGGTCTATAAATTCGCCATCGCCAAGATGGCCGAAGTCGCGGCCGAGATCATGGCGCGCAACAATCTGCGCGCCGACATGATCGACTGGCTGGTGCCGCACCAGGCCAACAATCGTATCATCGAGTCGACGGCCGAGCGCATGGGCCTGCCGATGGAAAAGGTGATGGTGACCATCAACAAATACGGCAACACCACCAACGCCACCATCCCGCTCTGCCTGTGGGACTACGAGCCGAAATTGAAGCGCGGAGATAAACTGCTGCTCGCCGCCTTCGGCGGCGGCTTCACTTGGGCCGGCGTCTATGTGCAGTGGGCCTATGACGGCGCCAGCGCGCCGAAGCTCAACGGCAAGGGCGGGAACGGGAAGGGCGGCTAGGACGCCCGCAATATCCGACTATTTCCTTCTGGAAATCGGTGTGTAATCGCGCTGCGTGGCGCCGGTGTAGAGCTGGCGCGGGCGGCCGATCTTCTGATGCGGGTCCTCAATCATTTCCTTCCACTGCGCGATCCAGCCGACCGTGCGCGCGACCGCGAACAGCACGGTGAACATGGTGGTGGGGAAGCCCATCGCCTTGAGCGTGATGCCGGAATAGAAGTCGATATTGGGATAAAGCTTCTTCTCCAGGAAATACTCGTCGTGCAGCGCAACCTTCTCGAGCTCCATGGCGACGTCGAGCAGCGGATCGTCCTTGATGCCGAGTTCGTTGAGCACCTCGTGGCAGGTCTTCTGCATGATCTTGGCGCGCGGATCGTAGTTCTTGTAGACGCGGTGGCCGAAGCCCATCAGCCGGTAGGAATCGTTCTTGTCCTTGGCGCGCTTGATGAATTCCGGGATGCGGTCGACCGTGCCGATCTCGCGCAGCATGTTGAGCGCGGCTTCGTTGGCGCCGCCATGCGCGGGCCCCCACAGGCAGGCGCAGCCGGCGGCGATGCAGGCGAACGGATTGGCGCCGGATGAGCCGGCCAGCCGCACGGTCGAGGTGGAGGCGTTCTGCTCGTGATCGGCGTGCAGGATGAAGATGCGGTCCATGGCGCGCGCCAGCACCGCGTTCACCTTGTAATCCTCGGCCGGCACCGCGTAGCACATGCGCAGGAAGTTCGACGCATAGTCGAGCTCGTTCTTCGGATAGACGAACGGCTGGCCGATCGAATATTTGTAGGCCATGGCGGCCAGCGTCGGCACCTTCGCGATCATGCGGAGCGAGGCGATCATGCGCTGATGCGGATCCGAAATGTCGGTGGAGTCGTGATAGAACGCCGACAGCGCGCCGATGCAGCCGGTCATCACCGCCATCGGATGCGCGTCGCGCCGGAAACCCTGGAAAAACCGGGCCATCTGCTCGTGCACCATGGTGTGGCGCGTGACGCGATAGTCGAAATCGGCCTTCTGTTGCGGCGTCGGCAGTTCGCCGTAGAGCAGCAGGTAACAGGTTTCCAGGAAGTCGCCGTGCTCGGCGAGCTGATCGATCGGATAGCCGCGATAGAGCAGGACGCCCTGGTCGCCGTCGATGTAGGTGATCTTGGACTCGCAGCTTGCCGTCGAGGTGAAGCCGGGGTCGTAGGTGAACATGCCGCTCTCGTTGTAGAGCTTGGCGATGTCGATCACCTCCGGGCCGATGGTTCCGTCGTAGACCGGGAAATCCCAGTTCTTGTTGCCGACGGTGATGGTGCCGGTTTTCTTCTTGGCGTCCGTCTTGGCGTCCATAGTCGAGCCCTCGATTTGGCAGCGAGCGGTGCGCGTGCAAACGTGTGGCCGGGAGCCGAGACGTTGGGTGGGGCGAGCGTGGTTCCGGCCGCTTTTTGGGTAGCCCATCCTTGTGTGCGCTGCAAGATAGTGCACATCGCGGCCCGCCATATAGACATAGATCAAACCGCAACGACGCGGGCGCAAGTTATCGACAGGACGGGGGTTCTAATCGATCTGATCCCGCAAGCGGGCGAGGCTCTCGTCCTTGCCCAGCACCGCCAGCACGTCGAAGATCGGCGGCGAAGTGGTCCGCCCGGTGAGCGCGGCCCGCAGCGGTTGCGCCACCGCGCCGAGCTTGAACCCGGCGCGCTCGGCATAGCCACGTACTACCGTCTCGATGGCCGCCGGGGTCCATTCGGCGATTGCCGCCAGCTCCGGCAGCAGCGCGGCGGTCACGGTCTTGGCCTCGGGCGTGAGCAGGACCTTGGCTTGGTCGTTCAAATCGAGCGGGCGACTGGCCCAGAGAAATCTTGTTGCGTCAAATAGTTCGACCAAAGTCTTAGCGCGTTCTTTCAAGCCCGGCATGGCCATGAGCAGCTTGCCGCGCAGCGCCGGCGTCATCTTGCTGGCGAGCTCCTGCCCGCCGGCGATATGCGGCAAAAGCCCTTCGATCGCCGCGATCAGGTCGGCGTCGGCGCTGGCCCGGATGTAGTGGCCGTTGAGGCTTTCCAGCTTGGCGAAATCGAAGCGCGCCGGCGAGCGGCCGATCTGCGGCAGATCGAAAGCGGCGATCATCTCGTCGGTGCTGAAGATCTCCTGGTCGCCATGCGCCCAGCCGAGGCGGACCAGGTAGTTGCGCATGGCCGCCGGCAGATAGCCCATAGCCCGGTAGGCATCGACGCCGAGCGCGCCATGGCGCTTGGACAGCTTGGAGCCGTCCGGCCCGTGGATAAGCGGGATATGCGCCATGATCGGCACGTTCCACCCGAGCGCTTCGTAGATATGCTTCTGGCGGGCGCCGTTGGTCAGGTGGTCGTCGCCGCGGATGATGTGGGTGACGTTCATGTCGTGGTCGTCCACCACCACCGCCAGCATGTAGGTCGGGTTGCCGTCGGAGCGCAGCAGCACCAGGTCGTCGAGATCGGAATTCTGCCAGACCACGCGGCCCTGCACCTGGTCCTCGATCACGATCTCGCCGGTGAGCGGGGCCCGTAGCCGGATCACCGGCTTGACCCCGGGCGGCGCCTCGGACGGGTCGCGGTCGCGCCAGCGTCCGTCATAGAGCTTGGAGCGGCCCTCGCGGCGGGCGGCCTCGCGCATTTCAGTGAGCTCTTCCGGGCTGGCATAGCAGCGGTAGGCCTTGCCGGCGGCGAGCAACTGTTCGGCGATCTGGCGGTGGCGCGCGGCGCGCGAAAACTGGAACACGATCTCGCCGTCCCACGCGAGCCCCAGCCAAGTGAGGCCGTCGATGATGGCGGCAATGGCGGCGGCGGTCGAGCGCTCGCGGTCGGTGTCTTCGATGCGCAGCAGCATCTTGCCGCCATACCGGCGCGCATAGAGCCAGTTGAACAGCGCGGTGCGGCCGCCGCCGATATGGAGGAAGCCGGTGGGGGACGGCGCGAAACGGGTAACGACGTGCTCGCTCATCGCGGCCCCTGTACCATAGTTATATTGGAAGGTGTCAGCGCAATTGACATTGAGCCGAGCGGCACGTCATGGCATAGGCCGCGTCATTGGTTGGACTTGGAATCGAGGAAGTATGGCCACGGACGATAAGGCAAGTGGAAATCCGGCAAGCGGCAATACCGCAGGCGGGGAGCCGGGGCGCGACTTTATCCGCGACATTGTGCAGGCCGATCTCGATGCCGGGCGCGTCAAAGCGGTGGTCACCCGCTTTCCGCCCGAGCCGAACGGCTATCTCCATATCGGCCACGCCAAGGCGATCTGCCTGAATTTCGGCATCGCCGAGGAATTCGGCGGCCGTTGCCATTTGCGTTTCGACGACACCAATCCGACCAAGGAAGAGCAGGAATATATCGACGCCATCGAGCGCGACGTGCGCTGGCTCGGCTTCGATTGGGGCAAGCACCTCTATTATGCCTCGGATTATTTCGAGCGCCTGTACGGCTGGGCGGAGGACCTGATCCGCGCCGGCTTGGCCTATGTGGACGACCAGAGCCAGGACGAGATCCGTACCAATCGCGGCACGCTGACCGAGCCGGGCAGGAACAGCCCGTTCCGCGATCGCCCGGTGGAAGAGAATCTCGACCTGTTCCGCCGCATGCGGGCCGGCGAATTCGGAAACGGCGCACGCGTGCTGCGCGCCAAGATCGACATGACGTCGGGCAACATCAATCTGCGCGATCCGGTGCTCTACCGCATTCTCAATGCGCCGCATCCGCGCACCGGCACGGCGTGGAAGATCTATCCGAGCTACGATTTCGCGCACGGACAGTCGGATGCCATCGAGGGCATCACCCATTCGATCTGCACGCTCGAGTTCGAGGACCATCGGCCGCTTTACGACTGGTGCATCGCCAATCTGAATGTGCCGTCAAAGCCGCATCAGTATGAATTCGCGCGCCTCAATCTCACTTACACCGTGCTGTCCAAGCGCGTGCTCACCGAATTGGTGCGTGGCGGCCACGTAACCGGCTGGGACGATCCGCGCATGCCGACGATAGCTGGACTGCGCCGCCGCGGCGTACCGCCGGAAGCAATCCGCGATTTCATCAAACGCATCGGGGTTGCCAAGGCCAACAGCCTGGTCGACGTCGGCATGTTCGAATTCTCGGTGCGCGAGGCGCTCAACAAGAGCGCGCTGCGGCGCATGGCGGTGCTCAAGCCGCTCAAACTGGTGATCGAGAATTATCCTGAAGGGCAGAGCGAGGAACTGGACGCGGTCAATCATCCCGACAACCCGGCGGCGGGTTCGCGCAAGATCAAATTCGGCCGAGAGCTCTATATCGAGCAGGATGACTTCATGGAGAACCCGCCGAAGAAATTCTTTCGGCTGTCGCCCGGCATGGAAGTGCGGCTGCGCTACGCCTATTTCATCACTTGCCGCGAGGTGGTGAAAAACGCCAAGGGCGAGGTCGTCGAACTACGCTGCACTTACGATCCCGCGACCAAGGGCGGCAACGCGCCGGACGGCCGCAAGGTGAAGGCGACTATCCATTGGGTGTCGGCCGCCCATGCGATAGC
>CABECD010000218.1_pt1 | contig 11525 bp, 10 predicted proteins | sample 3132731 | NCBI WGS metagenome assembly CABECD01 (sample SAMEA5534347, study PRJEB31848) | metagenome | biome: tundra; feature: field; material: soil | place: USA | collected 2013-05 | depth 0.45 m | reverse complement strand
GCCTTGCGCGGCGTCGTCCACCGCCACGGCCAGATGATAGCTGGTGGGCGTTTCCTTGCGCGCCAGGATCACGTCGCCCCAATGGGCCGGATTTGCGGCGGGATCGGCGGCGATGCTGCCGGTTTCGCCGGATGGGCCGGCGCCGGTTTCCTCCCAGGTGAGCGGGCCGCTGCGCACCAGCGCGGCGGTCATATCGAGCCGGAGCGCGTAGGGCTCAGCAGCCATACGGCGGGCGCGCTCGGCCTGGGCCATTGTTTTCGCATTGCCGGGAGAGAGCGGCACGCCATCAGGATCGCGCGGCCAAGGGGCTTTCGTCTCGCGTTCGGTGACTTGCGCTGCGATCTCGGCGCGGCTTTCAAAGCTGGGATAGACGAGCCCCATGGCGTCGAGCTTGGCAAGCGCGGCGCGGTAATCGCCATAGTGCTCGGATTGCCGCCGCACCGGCTGTTCCCACGCGATGCCGAGCCAGGCCAGGTCCTCGTAAATTGCCGCCTCGAATTCCGGCCGGCAACGCGCCGCGTCGATGTCCTCAATGCGCAGCAACAGCCGCCCGCCCGCCGCCTTCGCCCTGTCGGCATTGAGCAAGGCCGACAGCGCATGGCCGAGATGCAGATAGCCGTTGGGCGACGGCGCGAAGCGGAAAACGGGTGGCATGGCTTTTCTATCTATCGTCTTGCTTGCTACACCGATAGCGCATGACCCACTTCCTCCACACCGACGCCGATTTGCAGGCGGGCCTCGCGCAACTGATCCTCGCCGATCCGCGGCTCAAGCCGGTCGCGGACAAGGCCGGCGAATTCGGCCTGCGCCAGCGCGAGGCGGGCTTTGCCGGCCTGTGCGCCATCGTATGCGGACAGCAGCTCTCAACCGCGAGCGCCGGTGCGATCCGCGCCCGGCTGTTTGCCGCCTTCGATCCGTTTCATCACGACACGGTGCGGCGCGCGCGTGCCGGCAAGCTCAAGCGGCTTGGCCTGTCCGCGCCCAAGATCAAATCAATCCGGGAAATCGGCAAGGCCGTCGCCAAAGGAAAGATCGATCTCACCCTTGTCGGCAATATGGAGGCCGACCTGGCGCACGCCGCGCTGACCGCGCTGCACGGCGTCGGGCCGTGGACCGCCGATATTTATCTGCTGTTCTGCCTCGGCCATGCCGATGCGTTCCCGGCCGGCGATCTCGCCGTGCAGGAAGCCGCGCGCATCGCGCTTAGGCTTCGCAAGCGGCCGGACGCCAAGCGGCTTGCAAAAATCGCCGAGGCCTGGCGTCCCTGGCGCGGCGTGGCGGCGCATCTGCTATGGGCCTATTATCACGCGGTGAAGAAGCGCGACGTGGTCCCGGTTCAGCCGTCAGCGAAAAAGCCGCAAGCGAAGAAAAGGAAACGCAAAAATGGCTGAACTCGACGGCCCAAAACTTGATGGACCAAGAATCGAGCCGCGCTCGGGCAAGGCGCGGCAACTCGTGGTGTTCCTGCACGGCTACGGCGCCGACGGCAACGACCTGATCGAGATCGGGCGCGCTTGGGCTGGCCTGTTGCCGGACGCCGCCTTCGTATCGCCGCATGCGCCGAACCGTTGCGGCCAGGCGCCGGTCGGGCGCGAATGGTTTGCATTGACGTTCCGCGATCCGGGCGAGCGCTGGACCGGCGTCAACCAGGCGGCGCCCGCGCTCAATGGTTTCCTCGACGCCGAACTCGCGCGCCGGCAATTGCCGCCGTCGGCGCTGGCGCTGGTCGGTTTCAGCCAGGGGACCATGATGGCGCTGCATGTCGGGTTGCGCCGAGGCGTGCCGCCGGCCGCGATCGTCGGCTATTCCGGCATGCTGGTGGTGCCGGAGGACGTCGACCCGGACAAATTCGCCGCCGAGATCCGCAGCAAGCCGCCGGTGCTGCTCATCCACGGCGATGCCGACGAGCTCATCCCGGTGCCGGCGCTGTTCCAAGCCGCGCAGGGGCTCGCCGCGCTCGACATACCGGCCGAATGGCACATCTCGCCCGGCATCGGCCATGGCATCGACCAGGAAGGCCTGCGCCAGGGCGGCGAGTTTCTGGCCAGGCGTTTTGCCGCCCGCAAATAGGCCGCTTGCGGGTAACGTCTGGAGCCGACTTCACAATCCTGTCACGCTGCCCTATTACTAGGCGGCAGGCTGCGTTGCGGCAGCCATGGGGAGGTTAGAGGAGCCTCGCTTGAACGTGCACGTATCGCCCAGCGGGTTTCCGGCGCTGGTGCTCAATGCGGACTTCCGGCCGCTGAGCTATTACCCCTTGTCGCTGTGGTCCTGGCAGGACGCGATCAAGGCGGTATTCCTCGAACGCGTGAACATCGTCGCCAATTACGACCGCGCGGTGCGCAGCCCGAGCCTCGAAATCAAGCTGCCGAGCGTGGTGTCGCTCAAGACCTTCGTGAAGCCGTCGACGCACCCGGCGTTCACGCGGTTCAACGTGTTCCTGCGCGACCGCTTCTCCTGCCAGTATTGCGGCGAGCGCGAGGACCTCACCTTCGACCACCTGCTGCCGCGCTCGCGCGGCGGGCACACCACCTGGATCAACGTGGTCACCGCCTGCTCGGACTGCAATCTACGCAAGGGCAACCTGACGCCGCCGGAGGCCAAGATGTATCCCTCGCAGATGCCGTTCCAGCCCACGGTGTCGCACCTGCACCGCAACGGGCGGGCGTTTCCGCCGAACTACCTGCACGAAAGCTGGCTCGACTATCTGTACTGGGATACCGAGTTGGAACCGTAAGGCGCCGGCCATTGGCCGCGCCCGCAGGGCCGTTTCGGCCCATTTCCTTCGAATTTGCCGGTATTTGACCCGTATCAAGGCGGCGGCGCGCCGGTCCGCTAGCGTGTCCATGGCTGGGGCGCGCAGGCGGAGTTCGCAGCATGAATAAACCCGTGGCAATCGACACGGCCCGAATCGAGCCGGCGGCACCTGTGGTTCTCGTGCCGAAGCCGTCCGCCGCGACGCCGGCCGGTCCACGTTTTCGAAAATCCTGGCTGATCGCCGGGCTGTCGTCCCTCGCGATGCTCGCCGCCGTCGGCGTCGCTTGGTGGCTCGCCACCGCCGAAGCAACCGTCAGTTATACTACTGCGCCTGTCACGCGCGGGGCGGTGACGCGCGCGGTGACCGCCACCGGCACCGTCAATCCGGTGCTCACGATCATCGTCGGCACTTATGTGTCCGGCGTCATTCAGAGCCTCGAGTGCGACTACAATACGATTGTTAAGAAGGGCCAGGTCTGCGCGAAAATCGATCCGCGTCCGTATCAGACGGTCGTCGACCAGAACCGAGCCAATCTCACAGCGGCCAAGGCGCAAGTCGAAAAGTCCAAGGTGAGCCTCACCTATGCCCAGCTCACTTACGACCGCATGGCACGGCTGGGACAGACCAATGCGGTTTCCAAGGATGCCGTTGACAACGCCAAGAACCTGCTTGATCAGGCACGTGCGCAGGTCGGCGTCGACGAGGCCGACATCGCGCTGCACGAGGCGCAGCTCGCCACCGCCCAGGTCAATCTTGACTACACCAATATCGTCTCACCGGTCGACGGCACGGTGGTATCGCGCAACGTGACCATGGGGCAGACGGTGGCTGCCAGCTTTCAGACCCCGACGCTTTTTCTCATCGCCACCGATCTCACCAAGATGCAGGTCGACACCAATGTGAGCGAAAGCGACATCGGCGGCATCAAGGACGGCAACAAGGCCATCTTCACCGTCGATGCCTTCCCGAAGCGCACCTTCGAGGGAACCGTCAGCCAGGTACGGCAATCGCCGCAGACCGTGCAGAACGTGGTGACCTACGACGTGGTGGTCAGCATCGACAATGCCGATCTGGCGCTCAAGCCCGGCATGACCGCAGCCAACCGCATCATCACCGACCAACGCCCCGACGTTCTGCGCGTGCCGAGCCAGGCGCTGCGTTATGCACCCGTGACCGCCGGTGCAACGCGGCGAACCGGCACGTCCGGAGGAACGCGGCCGGCCGAGCAAGGCAGGGTCTGGGTGCTGCGCGACGGCAAAGCAGTTCGGGTCGCAGTGACCACCGGCCTCGACGACGACACCTACATTGAAGTCGTCAAGGGCGAGCTCAACCCAGGCGACCAAGTCATCATCGCCGAGCAACGCAGCAACACCGACAACAAGGCGGCGGCGCCGCGCCTGCGGTAGTAACGCAGCCAACGGCCGGCGCATTGACCATGACGGAACCGATCATCAGGCTCGAGCACGTCAAGCGGACATACCATGTCGGCGACGTCGACGTGCATGCGTTGCAAGATGTGAGCCTCTCGATCAACGCCGGCGAATTCGTCGCCATCATGGGCTCGTCCGGGTCGGGCAAGTCGACGCTTATGGCGGTGCTCGGCTGTCTCGACCGGCCGAGCAGCGGGCATTATTATTTTGAGGGCACCGATGTCGCCGGCTTGAGCGAGCCCGAGCGCGCGCGGCTGCGCAGCGAACGCCTGGGCTTCGTGTTCCAGAGCTTCAATCTTTTGTCCCGCACCAGCGCGCTCGAGAACGTTGCGCTGCCGTTGTTCTACACCGCCGCCGGGCCAGCGAGTGCCAGCTCGCGTGTCGAGCGGGCGCGTGCGGCGCTCAAGCTGCTCGGCTTGAGCGACCGCGAGCGCAACACCCCGGGCCAGCTCTCGGGCGGCCAACAGCAGCGGGTGGCGATCGCGCGCGCCCTGATCAACTCGCCCGGCCTGCTGCTCGCCGACGAACCGACCGGCAACCTCGACACCCGCAATTCGCACGAAATCATGGAGACGCTGACGCGGCTCAATCGCGAGCAAGGCGTTACCATCATCGTCGTCACCCACGAGGCCGACATCGGCGCCTATGCCGACCGCGTGTTGACCATGCGCGACGGGCAGGTGGTCTCGGACACGCGCAATCCAAAGCCGGCCAAAATCGGCGCAGCGCCGCGCGCCGAGGTGCCGGACGAAGCCTTTTCGGCGGCGCCAGCACAGCGGCCGTTGCCCGCCGCGGCACGGCGCAACAATCCCATTTTGAGCTTCGGGCTGATGATCATGGCCGCCGCCATGCAGGCGCTCTGGCGCAACATGATGCGCTCTGCCTTGACCATGCTGGGTGTCTTTATCGGCGTCGCCGCTTTGATCGCCATGGTCGCCGTCGGCCAGGGCGCCAACGAAGCGGTGCGCAAGCAGATCGAGCGGCTCGGCACCAATCTCGTCGTTGTGCTGCCGGGCGCCAGGACGTCGGGCGGCATGCGCGCGGGATCCGGCAGCGCCTCCACGCTCACCATCAGCGACGCGCAATCGATACGGCGCGAGAGCGCGGCAGTCAGCGAGGTCAGCTATCTCATCCGCCAATCCGGCCAAGTGGAGTCCGGCAATCAGAATTGGGCCACGCAAATCCAAGGCATCAGCCCGAATTACCCGCCGATGACGAACTGGCGGATCGAGATCGGGCGCGAAATCTCGCTTGATGACGAGGCATCGGCGGCGCTGGTGGTGGTGATCGGGCGGACCGTGTCGACGCAGTTGTTCGGCGAGTCGCAGATTCCGATCGGTGCGTTTATCCTGGTGAAGGGGGTCCCGTTGCGGGTGATCGGCGTGCTCGAATCCAAGGGGCAAACGTCGTATGGCCAGGACCAGGACGACTTGGTGATGATTCCGTTCACCACCGCGGAACGCAAAGTGCTCGGCGTGGCCGCGCCGTCCCAGGCGCAGACTCAGCTCAATTGGATCTATCCAGTTCCGCCCAACCCCTATGCCCTGACGCCGCATTTGGCCGGCTACGTCAACCAGATCTACGTGCAAGCCGCCAATTCCTCGGACGTGCAGCCCACGATCCGCCAGATCACCGAAATTCTCGCACGCCGCCACCGCATTAAGCTTGGCGACGACAACGATTTTTCCGTGCGCAACCTGAGCCAGATCGCAGAAGCCGCCGAAAGCTCGAGCCGCATCATGGCGCTGCTGCTCGCCGCGGTCGCCTCGATTTCGCTGGTGGTCGGCGGCATCGGCATCATGAACATCCTGCTGGTATCGGTGACCGAGCGCACGCGGGAAATCGGTCTGCGCATGGCGATCGGGGCACGCCGCGTGCATGTGCTGCTGCAATTCCTCGCCGAAGCGGTGTTCCTGAGCGTGACCGGCGGCATTGCCGGCATACTCATGGGCGTGGCGTTTTCCGCCGCTATCTCGTTCTTCGCAGGCTGGCCGGCCCCGATCTCGGGCGCGGCGATCGCCGGCGGATTCCTGTTTTCCGCCGCGGTCGGAATTTTCTTCGGCTACTATCCGGCGCGCAAAGCCGCGCATCTCGATCCGATCGAGGCGCTGCGCTACGAGTAGATGTTAGGCGCCCGGCAACATCCGTTGCAGCACGCCGTCGCGGCGGATGAAGTAGTGGTAGAGACCGGCCGCCACGTGCAGGGCGATCAGCGTGAGCATCGCGTAATACGCCAGCAGCGTGTGCACGTCGCCGGTCCAGCCGAAGCCAGGCGCGCGCGTCGCCACCAGCTTCGGCAATTCGAACAGGCCGAACACCGTGGCTGGGAAGCCGCGCCAGGAAGCGTTGATCCAGCCCAGGACCGGCAGCACGAACAGCAGCCCGTAGAGCAGCCGGTGCATGATGCGGGCGGATTGCCGCTGCCATGGCGGCAGGCCATCTTCCGGCGGCGGCTCGGCGTGGGTCGCCCGCCAAGCCAGGCGGATTATCGCGGCTAGCAGAATCAGCGCGCCGAACGACAAATGCAGATTGATCAGCGTGTCGGGCTTGGTGTCGCGCTTTATTTCCGGCATCGCCCAGGCCAGCACGAATTGAACGATCAGCAGCGTCACGATGGTCCAGTGCAAAGTCTTCGCCGTCCCGGTGTAGCCGGGTGCGTTTTCCGATATAGACATATGTTTCGTTATCCCTTGTCGTGGAGTTAGGCGCATCTATTCATTTTTTTGCGCATGATCTTGTCCGAAAACCGGTTCCCACTTTTCGGGATCATGCGCGTTGCGCCTTCAGCCGCTCCTTGTCGTAGCCCGCAACGCGTTTGTAACTTTCGGATAGCGCGATCAGTTCCGCGCGGCTGATGACGTCGTCGATGTTCTTGAACGGCTTGTCGCCGGTGCGGCGGTAGACTTCCTGCAAAATCGCGTCGGGCGGCGCCTTGCGGTTGGCGAGAACGACTTTGCTGGTCGCCGGAAGGCGCTTGGCTTCGTAGGCCTTGAGCGCGGCGACTGGATCGGCGTTGGCGTTCAACGCATCCGCCAGCGCGCGGCAATCGAGGATCGCCTGCGCCGCGCCGTTGGCGCCGCGCGGATACATCGGATGCGCGGCATCGCCCAGCAGCGTCAGCCGGCCGAAACTCCAGCGCGACAGCGGGTCCTGATCGACCATGGGATATTCCAGGATGGCGTCGGCGCTGCGGATGAACTGCGGCACGTCGAGCCAGTCGAAATGCCAGTCCGCCATGGCGGGCAAGAAATCCTCCAGCCGGCCGCGCCGGTTCCAGTCGCGCGCCTGGTATTGCGGCGTCTCGATATCGACCACCCAGTTGACCAGTTGGCGGCCTTGCGCGTCGATGTTGTTGCGGATCGGGTAGATCAACAGCTTGGCCGGATGGTGCCAGCCAATGCGGATCATGCTGGCACCCGAGAGGATCGGCTGCCAGCGGGTGACGCCGCGCCACATGTTGATGCCGGAATATTTTGGCGGGCCTTCGTTCGGATAAAGCTGCTTGCGCAACACCGAATGGATGCCCTCGCAGCTCACCGCCACCGCACCGCGTTGCGCCGGCAAGGGCTTGCCGTTCACATCCTCGAAATGCGCGATCGCCTCATCGCCATCGTAGTCGACGCGCGTGCAGCGCCGGCCGAGGATCACCTTGTCGGCGCCGGCGCGCGCGATGAAGGCGTCGAGCAGCACCATCTGCAGATCACCGCGGTGGATGGAGAACTGTGGCACGTCATAGCCGGCGAAACGCCCGGCTGGCTCGCTGTAGATGTACTGACCGAAGCGGTTGTAGAAACAATATTCGCGCGTGGTGACGGCGACCTTGGCGAGCGCGTCTTCGAGGCCGAGCGCGCACAGTTCGCGCGAGGCATGCGGCAGGATGTTGATGCCGACGCCGACCACCTTGAGCTCGGGAGCCGCCTCGAACACGCGGGCCGCGATGCCGGCGCGATGCAGCATCAAGCCGAGCGTCAATCCGCCGATGCCGGCGCCGATGATGAGCACTTCCATGGCGACTTACCTTGTGATTTTCCGCGCCACACTAGCCGGATCGTTTTTGCTTCGCGAGCGAGGCCAACGCGCCCCAGGCGGCGACGGCGGCCAGCCCAGCTGAGTCCAGCGCGTTCCAGCCGGCGAGCGAGAGACCGAGGAAGCGCCAGGACACCTCGTCGCAGCGGACCGTGATGATGTTGTCCAATTGCTTGAAGATATCGCGGGCGGCGCCGAATTTATTGATCGGCCCCGAGCAGTCGATCGGCCCCTGCCACCACTTCCATTCGACGCCGGCGTGATACACGCCAAGCCCGCTGTTCCAGAGCATGAAAGCGGTAATCACGGCAAAGCCCGCGATCATCATCTTGCTCGACGCGCCGTAATTGGTGCCGATAAAGAGCAACGCCGCGAGCGGAACGCAGAAATAATAGGGTTGCCGCTGCTCCAGGCAGAGCGGGCACGGCGGCAGGTGCAAGACATACTGGAAGAAGTAAAAGCCGCCAATGGTCAGCGCGCCGACGACGGCGATAATGCCCGCGGCGGTCAGCTGCGGCTCTCTGCGAGCCAAGGAAAGCGTATTGGCCAGATAATCGTTCATCATGCGCACCGAACGCCGCCAATACCGTTGTTCAATCGAGATGACAAGCGAGGATGGCCCTCTACGCGGCGTTCTTGAGCACGCCATGCTCCAGCTGCACCCGGCGGCTGCAGAATTCCGAGATCAGCGCTTCCGAATGGCTCGCGAGGATGACGATAGAGGTGCGGTCGAAAAGGTTCTCGATCCGCTGCTGCACTTTCTTCTGGAACGCCGCGTCGCCGGCGCCGAGCCCCTCGTCGATCAGCAGGATATCGTTATGCGCGGCGGTCGAGACGGCGAAGGCCAGCCGCGCGAACATGCCGGCCGAATAGGTGCGCATCGGCAGCCTCAGAAAATCGCCGAGCTCGGTGAATTCGGCAATATCGTCGAACTTGGCCGCGATCTCGCGCCGGCTCATGCCCATCATGTAGCCACGCAGATAAATATTCTCGAGGCCGGTCGATTCCAGGTCCATCCCGGCATTGGAGTCGAGCAGCGTACCGACCCGCCCCTCGATGGTGATGGCGCCGCAGCTCGGCTTGTAGATGCCGGCGAGCACACGCAAAAGCGTCGTCTTGCCCGAGCCGTTATGGCCGACAAGGCCGATGCGATCGCCATCGTTGATCTCGAGGCTAAGGCCATCGATGGCGCGTACGGTGACGATATCGCGGGCGCCCGCCATGACGCGGCCGCCGGTCGCCTGCGACAAGATCTGGTTTTTGAGCGAACGGGAGCTGGCGCCGAAAATTGCGAATTCGACCGTCAGGTTCTCGATGGAAATATGCGCCATTCGGCTCAGACCCAGTATGCGATGCGGGCGTGGGCCCGGCGATAGAGCCAGGCGGTGAAGCCGAGCCCGGCCGCCGCCATGCCGATGCAGAGGCTCCAGCTCATTGGCGACACCACCTCGCCAAGCAACGGCGCCCGGACGATCTCTATGAGATGATAGAATGGGTTGAGCCCCACAAAAGCCGGCCGGCTCGGCAGGTTTTCGGGCGACCAGAAGATCGGGGTCAGGAAAAAGAAGACCTGGATCACATTGGCGATCACCTGAGGAATATCGCGATAGCGCGTGGAGAGCACCCCGGCCACCAGCGACATCCACGCGGCGTTGACGAGGAACAGGATGAAGCCGGGGATGAACAGCAGGGCGTTCCATCCGGGCATCAGCTCGAACCAGACCACCATGACGAGATAGATTGCCATGTTGAAGCCCCAGATCATGACATTGCGCGCCATCATCCGGTAAAAATGCACGCTGAGCGGCATAGGGAGGTTGCGGATATCGGATTCTGCCGAGATGAAAACCATCGTGCCGTCGTTGATGCAGCTCGTGAGCAGGCCCCAGAAGATGAGGCCGGTCGCGATATAGGGCAGCGTCTTGGCAGCGTCCTGGTGAAACAGGCTGGAGAACACCACGCCTATCGCCGCAACCATAATGCCCATCGAAAGCGTCAGCCAGAACGGGCCGAGTACCGAGCGCCGAAACCGCTGGCGGATATCGTGGACGGCAAAGCGGATCCACAGCTCGTAGAGCCGGGCACCATTGAGGATATCGGCGAAGGCTTGCGCCGGCACCGCTTCCGCGGAAATGCGGATGACGGGCGCTTTTTGCATGGAATGGGCGGCCGTGGGCATGCCGGCGGTCAACTGGGGAATTGCGTGGCTCCTTGTAAGGACTGGCGGGCGTTTAGCACAGGTTCCAGGCGCGCGTCACCCATTCGCTGACTGATTTTCTACTGTTGCGGCTTTTCAAGTTATTGAACGCCCGTGGGAAATGTCACTCGTCCATTTTCATTTCCTCGATACAAAGCGAGAGGCCCTGCTTCCAGTCGGGAAGCGCGAATCCAAATCGTTTGCTGAGCCGATCTTCTGCAAGGCGGGAATTCTTGGGCCTTGCGGCCGGCAACGGATACGCTTCGCTCGGGATAGGCTTGAGTTGAGGCAAAGCTTGCGCGGAAAGCAGGGCGTGGCGCGTTACCTCTTCCAGAATGGCCTTGGCAAATCCGTACCAGCTTGTTGCTCCGGATGCGGTCAGATTGAAAAGTCCGGATGCAAATTGGCCCTGCGCCCGTTCTTGGCAAACGGTTCGGACAATCAACGCCGTCGCATCGGCGATGTTGCGAGCCCATGTCGGCGCGCCGATTTGGTCGTCGACGATCCGCAAATCCCCGCCTTTGCCCGCCAATCGCGCCAAGCGGTCCAAATCGGGGGCGATCAGTTTCGACCTGCTGAGCACCGTGGAGGCGAGCTATGCACCGGTCCAGTAAAACCATCGGCGCGATCGCGGCGGCGCTGGCCAAGGCCCAGGCCGAACTTACCAACCCGGAGAAATTGCTGACCGCCACCATCCGACCCGCGAGCCGGATCCGGAATTTTTCGGGTACCGCTGGCCTTGCGCAAGGTGGCCGACCGGCCGCTCAGTTTGCTCGCTCTACCCCCGATTTTATTGGGGCCTCCGCATCTTAATGGGGCGATGTATTGACGGGGCCAACCGATATGTGGGGCCGACGGGCCGAAAATAACGGAATTTTTCGATAACGAATCACCCTTGGTCGGGACATCTTCTACAACATGATTAATACTCCTTTAACGCGGGCGTGTTTTTATTGCGGGCATGAGTAGATCATGTCGCACGTGCCAACATCTCAAGCGGCCCGAAATCGACCGCCGCCTCGCCGCCGGCGAGCCGTCGACGCAGGTCGCGCGTGACTATGAACTGAACGTGTCGAGTTTGCATCGGCATCGGATGAATTGCCTCAAACTCGGT
>CABECD010000207.1_pt1 | contig 11714 bp, 10 predicted proteins | sample 3132731 | NCBI WGS metagenome assembly CABECD01 (sample SAMEA5534347, study PRJEB31848) | metagenome | biome: tundra; feature: field; material: soil | place: USA | collected 2013-05 | depth 0.45 m | reverse complement strand
GCGCCGGCGATCACCTCGTGGGCGTCGTGCAGATCCTCGGCCACCTTCTCGGCCTGCATCATGCCGGTGCGCCGCTCGGCGAGCGCGGTTTCCTCGCCGGCCTGCGGCGAAAGCGTGCCGAGTTCCTCGACCGCGTGGCGCAGCCAGTCGCCTTCGCGCTTGGCGCGCTCGACCTCGGCGCGATGGGCATCGGCGGCGGTTTGCGCTTCACGCCGCGCCTCCCACAGGCCTGCAACCTTGGCCGCGTCCGCTTCCAGGGCGCCAAAAGCATCGAGCAAGCGGCGGTGGGTGGCGGCATCGACCAGAGCGCGCTCGTCGTGCTGGCCGTGAATCTCGACCAGCGCGGTGCCGAGCTCCTTCATCACCTGCACGCTCACCGGCTGATCGTTGATGAAGGCGCGCGTGCGCCCGTCGGCGAACTGCACGCGGCGCAGGATGAGCTCGTCCTCGGCCGGGATATCGTTGGCCAAATTGTGGGCCAAGAGCAGCGCGCGCGCCGGATGTCCGCGCTCGACCTCGAACACGGCAGTCACCTGGCCCTGCTCGACCCCCTGCCGCACCAGCGCCTGGTCGCCGCGGGTGCCCAGAGCCAATGCAAAGGCATCGAGCAGGATCGACTTACCGGCGCCGGTCTCGCCGGTGAGCACGGCAAGCCCGGCGGCGAAATCGATGTCGAGCCGGTCGATCAGGACGATGTCGCGGATCGAAAGTCGGGAGAGCATGGCGCCTATCCTAGGCCTGTCATCATCCGCGACCCGTCTTCGCCGAGGCTTCGACGGGCTTAAGCCTAAGCCCTCCGTAGCTTAAGCGAAGGAGGGAAGCGGACGATCCAGTAATCACTGCAATGGGAGATTTTCACAAGAATCGCGGTGGATACTGGATGCCCCGCTTTAGCGGGGCAAGACAAGAGGGGATGAACCGCCCTAGCCCAGCCCTACTTTCCTGAACGCCTTGCTGATCCAGGAGCCCTGGTTCTCGCTCGGCACCGCGCCGCCGGACGTCACCAGCTGATAGGCATGGCGATACCACGGACTGTCGGGGAAATTGTGCCCGAGCACGGCGGCGGCGGTCTGCGCTTCCTCGACGATGCCGAGCGCCATATAGGCTTCGGTCAGCCGCATCAGCGCCTCTTCGACGTGCCGCGTGGTCTGGTACTTGGTGACCACGACTTTGAAGCGGTTGATGGCGCCGGTGTAGTCCTTCTTGTCCAAGTAGTAGCGCCCGGTCTCCATTTCCTTGCCGGCGAGCTGGTCGCGGGCGACTTCGATTTTTTGCTTGGCGCTGACGGCGTATTCGCTGCTCGGATACTTGCGGATCACTTCCTGGAGCGCGGCGAGCGCCTTCTCGGTGCGCGCCTGGTCGCGGGTGATGTCCGGGATTTCTTCGAAATTGGAGGCGCCGATCAAGTACTGCGCGTAAGCGGCGTCCGGGCTGCCCGGGTGCAGCGTGATGTAGCGCTGGGCCGCGGTGACGCAATCGTCATAGGCATTGGCTTGATAATAGGAATATGACGTCATGATCAGCGACTTGCGCGCCCATTCCGAATAGGGGTGCTGGCGGTCGACCTCTTCGAACTTCTTCGCCGCCTCCTTCGGGTCGTGCTTGACGTTGAGCAGATAGAGGCCCTCGTTGTAGAGCCGGTCGGCGGCTTCGTCGGGCGGCGTGTCATCCTTGCCGAACAGATTGAAGCCGCTACAGGCACCCAGGCTTAGCCCCAGCAGCACCATGGCCAGCCCGCGCGCGAACCGGCGCCGGCCGGCGCGAGCGGGCGACGTCATAGTCGCAAAATCCACGGGCGCGACGGCCATGGGCACGATTTCCTTACGAATGGAATTCTTGGTCGCTAGATCGTTGGGCACAAACTCATCCCACGCGGTCGTGTCCGCTTCCCCCGAGGGCGAACGAGCCTTGCGGCAAGGCCCTCATCCGCGCTGGTGTAGACGAAAAAACGCGGTCTGGCCAAGCGATTAAGCGGACAATCGGCCGGGATTAAGGCGGAGGGTTAAGCCGTTTTTCAGCGCATGATCCCGAAAAGTGGGGACCGGTTTTCGGACAAGATCATGCGCCCGATATAAGGCTTTTCAGGACATTTCCGGCCCGTAGGCCGCCGCCAGCATACCGGCGCCGACTTGCGCTTGGCCGCGCGCGCGGCGGGCCGGCTCGGCCGCCTCGATCACCCGCCAGGCGCTTCGGTCGGCCATCAGCGCGGACAGCACCGCGTGGTTGAGCTTATGGCCGCCGCGGACGGTGCGGTAGGCGGCGAGCAACGGCTGGCCGGCGAGCGCCAGATCGCCGATGGCGTCGAGCATCTTGTGGCGCACGAATTCATCGGCGAAACGCAGGCCTTCCGGATTGAGCACGCGATCCTCGGTGATCACCAGCGTATTGGCGAACGAGGCGCCGAGCGCGTAGCCGGCGCTCCACAATTTGGCGACGTCCTTCATGAAGCCGAAGGTGCGCGCGCGCGCGATCTCCCGGCGGAAGGTCTCCGGCTCGATGTCGAGCGCAAGCGCCTGCCGGCCGATCAGCGGATGATCGAATTCGATTTCGGCCTCGACCCGGAAGCCGTGCTGGTAAGGCCGCAGCTCGCCCTGCGCGCCGTCCTTGGAAACGCGCACCGGCTTGATCACTTCGATATAGCGGCGCGGCAGCGCGCGCGCGGTGAGGCCGGCCTGATCGATGGCGTCGACGAACGCCGCGGCACTGCCGTCCATGATCGGCACTTCCGGCCCGTCAATCTCGACCACCACATTGTCCACGCCGAGCCCACGCAGCGTCGCCAGCAGATGCTCCGCGGTCGAGCAGAGCGGACCCTTGGCGTCGCCCAGGACGGTGGCAAATTCAGTGGCGGTGACCGCGCGCACGTCGGCGCGAATTTCGCGCTCGATCGAACCGTCGCTGGACACGCGCTGAAACACGATGCCGGTGTCGTCGTCGGCGGGATTCAGAGTCAGGGTGACGGGGCTGCCGGAATGCACGCCGATGCCGGAGACGGCAACCTGGTCGCGCAGCGTTGTCTGCTTAGCACCCTTCATCGTACCCGTTTACGCCGGCCTACAAGCAAGCCGCACGTCCCATCCCAGGCTCCTGCCGGAGCCACATTTTGGCCTTCAAATCAGCGACTGCCCGCGAACCGGAAGACGCCCCCCAGGGACCGAAAAGTCCCTTTCACCCCTGAAACTTAGGCCATAGGCCTGGCATTCTCCAACTCACGTCTTCTTACCGACTGTTACTCTTTTTTGCCGCAATTGCCGGGCGAATGGCCGGTCCGGGAACCGGATTACCTTAGCAGGCCGGCCTTGCGGATTTACAGCCGGCGCTTGAACAGCCCCGGGACGGATTCGGCGGCGGCTACAAACTTGTTTTAATTCAATAAGTTAAACAACCATTCAAGCGATAGGCCAATAACGTGACGGCCCCGCTCCGGGTTCCGGACGGGGCCGTCATGGCTTTTGGCGCGGCCGTCAGTTGGCCTGGCGGCGCAGGAAGGCCGGGATGTCGAGTTGGTCCTCCTCGGCCGAATTATGCACAGGAGCAGGCCGGCCATGGGGATCGAGCCCCTGCGGCCCCGAGCGCCGGGCATATTCCGACACCGGGTCGTCCGGGCGGCCCTCCGGTTGGCGGGCCGTCGGCCGCAGCGGCCGCTCGAATTGCGGCATCGCCTGCGCGGTACGCGGCGCCAGCGGCGGCTCGGTATGGTCCGCGCGGCGGCCGAGGCCGACCGAGGCCAGCCGCTGCATCAGCGACAAGCGGCGCTTCTCGGGGTGATCCTCGCCGAGCTCGCCGCGTTGCGCCTTGATCTCGTTCTGCGCAGGCATCGGCAGTTCGTCGATGCGCGGCATGCGCGGCGCGCGCATCACCGTCCGCTCGGGCGCCGGCGGGATGAAGGTCTTCGGCGTCGGCAGTTCGGCTTGCACCGCTTCGCCCGGCGCCGGCTCGAACAACGACGGCTTCATCGGCATCGGCCGGATCGAGACGTCCTCGATCGCGGTCGGCCCCATCAGTGAGGCGGCGACCGCGGCGTGGGCGGCGGATTCGACCGCCGCGGCACTGGCGGCGGCCGGTGCCGGACTACGCTCGATGCGATCGGCGGTGCGGCGAATATCCGCGCGCGCCTTGCTGGCGAGTTCCTTGAGCGCGGCTTCCGGTTGCGCCGTTGGGCGTTGCTGCACGCCGGTGTGGTCGATGCCGGTCGCCACCACCGAGACGCGGATGATGCCTTCCAGGCCTTCGTCGAACGTGGCGCCGACGATGATGTTGGCGTCCTGGTCGACTTCCTCGCGGATGCGGGTGGCGGCCTCGTCCACTTCGTAAAGCGTGAGGTCCTTGCCGCCGGTGATCGAGATCAGCAGGCCGCGGGCGCCCTTCATGGAGGCGTCGTCGATCAGCGGATTGGCGATCGCCGCTTCGGCGGCGGTGAGCGCGCGCTTTTCGCCGGAGGCTTCGCCGGTGCCCATCATCGCCTTGCCCATCTCCTTCATCACCGCACGCACGTCGGCGAAGTCGAGATTGATCAGGCCTTCCTTGACCATCAGATCGGTGATGCAGGCGACGCCCGAATAGAGCACCTGATCGGCCATCGCGAAGGCGTCGGCGAAGGTGGTCTTTTCGTTGGCAACCCGGAACAGGTTCTGGTTCGGGATGATCAGCAGCGTGTCGACCACCTTGTGCAGTTCGACGATGCCGGCTTCCGCGAAGCGCATGCGGCGCTGGCCCTCGAAGTGGAACGGCTTGGTCACCACCCCGACGGTGAGGATGCCGAGTTCGCGCGCGACTTTGGCGATCACGGGCCCCGCTCCGGTGCCGGTGCCGCCGCCCATGCCGGCGGTGACGAACACCATGTGCGCGCCGGTGAGATGATCGCGGATCTCGTCGATCACCTCTTCGGCGGCGGCACGGCCGACTTCGGGCTGCGAGCCGGCGCCGAGACCCTCGGTCACCTGCGTGCCCATCTGGATGATGCGCTCGGCTTTCGACGTCGTGAGCGCCTGCGCGTCGGTATTGGCGACGACGAAGTCGACGCCTTGCAGACCGGCCGCGATCATGTTGTTGACCGCATTGCCGCCGGCACCGCCGACGCCGAACACGGTAATCCGCGGCTTCATCTCGCGAATGTCGGGAATCTTCAGATTGATCGTCATGTTTGCCTCTTTGATGCACGGGCAGCAGGCTGATGCCCGCACGCCGTCGAACAGGACCGGTCCGCCGCCGGTCCCATCGTGGTTCCGTTGTTGTGGGTCAGAAGCTTTCGCGCAGCCATCGTCCGACCCGTGCCATGTAACCGCCCGTTCCTGTCATCAATTGCCGCGTTCGCCGCGGTTCGAAGTGTTCAAGATGTGCCGCCTGCGGATAGACCAGCAGGCCCGCCGCCACGGCGAATGCCGGACCCTTGGCCGCTTCCGGCAAGCCGGCTAACCCGAGGGGACGCCCGATACGCACCGGCCTTTGCAAGATGCGCGCGGCCAGATCGGCGATGCCGGCAAGCTGGCTGGCGCCGCCGGTGAGCACGACACGCGCGCGCGGCTCGGCCGCGAACGGCGATGCCTTGAGCCGGTCGCGCACCATTTCCAGGATTTCCTCGACCCGCGGCTTAATGATGCGCACGAGGGTCGCCCGCGCGACGAATTGCGGCGGCTCGCGCTCATCATTGCCGACCGGAGGCACCGTGATCATGTCGCGTTCATCCGATCCACCCGTCAAAACACTGCCATAAATCGCTTTGATTCGCTCAGCATCCGCGATCCGGCTGTTCAGGCCGCGGGCGAGATCCATGGTGATGTGGTGGCCGCCAAGCGCAAAACCGTCGGCATGCACAAATTTTCCGCCGGAAAATACCGCCAGGGTGGTGGTTCCGGCCCCCAGATCGATGATGGCAGCACCCAAATCGGCTTCGTCGTCGGCGAGCACGGCCAGGCCGGCCATGTAGGGGGATGCGACCATGGCCTCGATCGCCAGATGGCTGCGCTCGACCGCCAGCATCAGGTTGCGCACGGTCGCCACGTCGGCGGTGACCATGTGCATGTCGACGCCGAAGCGCTGGCCGAGCATGCCGCGCGGCTCGCGGATGCCGGTGATGGCGTCCAGCGCATAACCGATGGGAAGCGAATGCAGCACGGCGCGAGCGTCGCGCACCGAATGGCGGCTGGCCGCCGCCAGCACGCGGCCGATATCGGCGTCGGTCACCGCCCCGCCGGCGAGTTCGATATCGGCGATGAAACGCTCGCTGCCGAGGCGGCCGCCGGAAAGCGATACCACTACGGATTCGAGCTGCACCTTGGCCATGATTTCGGCGATGTCGATGGCCTGGCGCACCATCGCCTCGACCTCGACCAGATCGACCACGCCGCCGGCCTTCATGCCGCTCGCCGCGGTATGGGCGAAGCCCAGGATGTGCACGCCATGGCTACGCCGGCGCAGCACGTCCTGCGGCGCCTGCGGCTCGAGCCGCGCGATCAGACAGGCGATCTTGCTGGTGCCGATATCGAGACCGGCCACCACGGCCGCGCGCCGCGGCGACACCGGCTTCATCTTGGGCGTGAGGCCGAAGCGCAGCACGGTCATGCGTCGCTTCCTTTGGCCTTGGGCTTTTTTGCCTTCTCGGCCGCCTTGAGCGCCTCGTCGCGCACCGCCGCGGCGGCAGCGGACTGCCGCACGGTGACGCGATCGCCCAGCCGCAGATCGACCATCACGATGTCGCGCGACAGCAATTTCTTGGTCAGCGCGAGATCGACCAGCGTCGTCAGCGCGTGCGCGGGCTCGCGCTCCGGCAACAGCACTTCGAGGCCGTCTTTCAAATGCAGGTTCCAGCGCCGCTCGGCGACCAGCACCGAGGCCTCGATCGCCTGCGCGATCGCCGGATAGCGCTTGAGCAGGTCGAGAAAATCCTGCGCCGCATGTTCGGCGCCATTGCCGACCACCCGCGGCAGCGCGGCGAAGCGCTGCGGCACGTAGGTTTCCAGCACGGTGCCGTCGGCGGCGATCAGGTAAACGCGGCCTTCCTTCTGCCACAGCGCGAATGCCTTGCGCTCCTTGATCTCGATGCGCAGCCGGCCGGGATAAAGCTTGAGCACCGCGGCTTGCGCGATCCACGGATTGGTCAGCAGCCGGATGCGCGTCTGCGCGGCATCGAGGAACAGCAGCGAAGAGCGGCCGGTGATTCCGGCCAGGCCGAGGATGTCCTCGCGGCTGACTTCATGCCCGCCGGCGAGCGCGATCTCGGAAATGCGAAAGCCCGCGCTGTTGGCCGCGCTGTCGCAGATGTCCTGGATCTGCGCGGCGATCGCCGGCGCATGGCCGCCTTTGACCACGCCGTAATAGGTGCTGGCGAGCAGCAACATGGCGGCGGCGCTGGCGCCGGCGCCGCGCGGCACTTTCAATTCGAGCAGCGCACCGCCCCAGCGGCGCGCCAAGCGCAGCACGCGCGAGTCCGATGCCGGCCAGGCATGCGCGCGCGGCCGCGCAGCGGCCGTCGCCCGTCGTTTCAGTTTCAGCTTCAGCGATTGAGCGAGGCGTCCTCGAACATCCATCGCGACCGGCTCTTCAAAACGTTCTGCCCCGAATGGGCCGCAAGCTCTTTGGCGGCGTGTGCGCACGCGCGAATCCGTGGCCGAGCGCGCGAAACGCCGCCACTGCCTAGTCTTCAGGCCTTTTGGTAAACGATTAGTAAAGTTTGAGGGATTTCGAAGCGGCTTCGGTAACTTAGATGGGGCGTGGCGGGCCGGTCACGGCGGCCACCCCCGGTCATTCCCGCGAAAGCGGGAATCCAGCGCTTAGCTCGCCAGCTCCACCCTCATCCTGAGGAGCCCGCCGAAGCGTAAGCGTAGGCGGGCGTCTCGAAGGATGGGGCGGCCCCATGCACCGATCTCGGGTTTACCCGAGATCGGATTCAAGGCTGCGCAAGTCGGCTATAGCCGACTTGCGATGACGCGCTCCTTCGGAGCGCTCCTCAGCATGAGGCCGACAGAGGTCTAGGCGACATCACACCAATTGCATCCGCAACTCGCGCCCGACGATGTGTGCGGCGCGCTGAAGACTTTCGATGGTCGCGCTACCGTTGTCTGGATCGAGCCGCGCGATCGCAAGCAGCACAAAATTTAATAAAATGCTTACCATCCTCGCATTTTGCAACCGCGTTGGCGTTCGTATGCACGAAGCAACGAGATCGGGCTTGTACTCTTGTGGCGGGGATAAATTTTGTGGGGCTTCGCCATGCGTTCAGATCAGGGCTTCCTGCTGCAAGCCATCGTGGACAATTTTCCCGGTGGGATTTCGGTCATGGATAGCGACTTGCGCGTGATCTTCGCCAATCACACAATGCGCCAGATTCTGGATTTGCCTGACAGTCTCTTTGCCGGTGGACCGCCACTCCTCGAAGAGTTATTCCGCTTCAATGCAGGCCGCCGTGATTACGGACCCGGCGATATCGAAAAGCTGGTCGCGGAAAGAATGGCGCTGGCGAAAGCGCGCAAGCCGCACGAATTTGAACGCCGGCGTCCGGATGGGACCACCGTCGAGGTTCGCGGCGTTCCAGTCGAAGGGGGCGGCTTCGTCACCACATATGTGGACATCACGGAGCGGCGGCGGAGTGAAGCGCGCGTCGAACACATGGCCCATCACGATGCGTTGACCGGGGTTGCCCAATCGCGTGTTGTTTTATCAACGCTTGGACGAAGCGCTCGCGCGTATCGCCCGCAGCGGCAATCTCGCCGTGCTTTGTCTCGACCTCGACCATTTCAAAAGCGTCAACGATACGCTTGGCCACCCGATTGGTGACCTCCTGCTCAAGACGGTGGCAAAACGGCTGAGCAAGTGTTTACGCAAAACCGATATAGTCGCGCGCCTCGGCGGCGACGAGTTCGCGATTATCATGTCGACGATCGATGGAGCTCATGATGCGGAGGGGCTGGCGAGCAAGCTCATTGATGTTGTGGGTAGCACTTACGAGATTCAGGGCCACGAGATAATTGTCGGGGTCAGTGTTGGTATCGCGATTGCGCCGGGAGATGGAGTTGCCGCCGATGCGTTACTGCGCAACGCAGACATGGCACTGTACCGTGCCAAGGCGGATGGCCGCGGGCGCTTTCACTTTTTCGAACCAGAAATGAATAGGCGCGTCCAGTTGCGCCGCACACTCGAGCTCGAGCTCCGGAAAGCCTTCAGCAAGGACGAGTTCGAACTCTACTATCAGCCGGTGGTCAATTTGCAAAGTGGCGACGTCAGTGGCTTCGAGGCCTTGTTGCATTGGCATCATCCCGAGCGCGGCATGGTTTTGCCGGCCGACTTCATTCCACTGGCCGAGGAGATCGGCCTCATCATCCCTTTGGGCGAATGGGTCCTGCGCAAGGCTTGCGCAGAAGCGATGACTTGGCCGCTCCCTCTCAAAGTGGCCGTAAATCTCTCGCCAGTCCAATTCAAGAGCCGCAATCTGGTACAGGCGGTTATAACTTCGCTGGCTTATTCGCGGCTGCCAGCCGAACGGCTGGAGCTGGAGATCACCGAGTCCGTCCTTCTGGGCGAGAGCGACGCCAATTTGGCCACGCTCCATCAATTACGCGCTCTCGGCGTGCACATTTCGATGGACGGCTTCGGCACCGGTTATCAGCTTTCCCTTTGACAAGATCAAGATCGACCAGTCGTTTGTGCGCGAGCTCGCGGAACGGCCGGATTGCCTAGCAATTATCCACGCGGTTGCAGGCCTCGGAACGAGCCTTGGCATCACGACGACGGCGGAAGGGGTGGAGACACAGGAACAGTTCGACCGTCTTCGCGCCGAAGGTTGCGTCGAAATGCAAGGCTTCCTGTTTAGTCCGCCGCGGCCGGCGAGCGAAATTGCGATGTTGCTGTTAAGAAAGATACCGATGGCCAAGGTTGCCTGAGCGTTGAGTTGGACCCCGCGAGCGATAGTTCACCTCGATCCGAGTTACCCATGCTTCGCCCGAGCGGCATATCAGGTCAAAATTCGCTTCGCCTTTGAATACGCAGTGCCCAAGTCTGCACTGAGTCAAAAGCGCGGGATTCGCGATGTTCGCTCCGCTGTTGAAGCGGCTCATCGCCGATCCGCGCAGCGCGGTGACGCGCGCCGACACCATCGCCAACGCCGCGCATCTGTCGCCCGCCTTCCTCGACGAAGTGCTGGCGCGCTATGCCGGCACGCGGCTCGGCCGCCAGGAGATCGACGGCGAGATTATCGAGGACCGGCCCGACGCGCTGTGGTCGCGCGCCATGATCGAAGCCTCGGTGCCGCTGAAGACGGTGCACGCGACGCGCGGCAAATATCTGCGCGCCGAGCCGGTGGCGGCGCTCTATGCGCAAGGCCGCGTCAAGTATGTCGCGCCGCCGAAGCAGGAGCTGGAGGATCAGATGTGCGACTTCGGCCTCGGCGGGTTGTCGTCGGGCGGCTCGCCCGACCGGCTCGATGCGCTGGTCTGGGCGGTGACGGAATTAACGGCGCAGGCGTGGAAAGGGCCGCGGATCAGGGCATTGTGAACGCGGGAGCTGTGGTCAAACTAGCGGCTTGGGCCCGGAGAGAGAAATGCCATATCTGCCGCACATTCTGCTTTTCGCGAACATCGTCCTATTTCTCATTCCGAGCGTCACGATACTCAACCGTATCGGCAAGTCCCCGTTTTGGGCGGCGCTATGCCTTTTTCCACTTATCGGGCCCGTAGTGCTTGTCTGGCTCATTGCGTACACGCGGTGGCAGAAAAACTAACGCCTCACCGATCCAGCGAGGCGTCCTCGATCATCCAGCGCACCAGGTCTTCGAAGCCGATGCCGGCATGCTGCGCGAGCTCGGGCACCAGCGACATTTCGGTCATGCCCGGCTGGGTGTTTACCTCAAGGCAGGCCAGGCCCTTGGTGTCCGCGAGGCTGTCGTCGTAGCGGAAGTCGGTGCGGCTGACGCCGCGGCAACCGAGTGCGCGGTGCGCCGCCAGCGACAGGCGCCGGCATTCCTCGTAAATTTCCGCAGAGACCGGCGCCGGCAGCAGATGCTTCGAGCCGCCGGGCGCATATTTGGCCTCGTAATCGTAGAATTTAACCGCCGGGACGATCTCGATAACGCCGAGCGCCTTGTCGCCCATCACCGCGCAAGTGAGCTCCTTGCCGGGGATATAGGGCTCGACCAGCACGCGGTCGCCGAAGGTCCAGTCGGCCCGCGTCAGCTCCTGCGGCGGATGCTTGTGGTCCTCGCGCACGATGAACACACCGACGCTGGAGCCTTCCGCCACCGGTTTGACCACGTAAGGTGGCGGCAGCAGATGGCGCGAGGCTGCTTCCGCGCGGGTGGCGACCACACCACCCGGCACCGGCACGCCGGCGGCTTTGAGCACGGTCTTGGCGATGTCCTTCTGCATGGCGAGCGCGGAGGCCAGCACGCCGGAATGGCTGTACGGGATACCCATGATTTCCAGCAGGCCTTGCAGCGTGCCGTCCTCGCCGGGGCGGCCGTGCAGCACGTTGAGCGCAACGTCGGGCTTGAGTTCGCGCAAGCGCGCCGCCACCTCGCGGGTGACGTCGAGCCGGCTGACGCGATAGCCGCTGCGTTCGGCGGCATCGGCACAGGCCTGGCCGGAGCGCAGCGAAATCTCGCGCTCGGCCGACCAGCCTCCCATCAATACGGCGACGTGTTTGCTCATGGGCTCATTTGTTGTTTGCGCATGATCTTATCCGAAAACCGGTTCCCACTTTTCGGGATCATGCGCGTGCTACCCCAA
>CABECD010000193.1_pt1 | contig 11951 bp, 10 predicted proteins | sample 3132731 | NCBI WGS metagenome assembly CABECD01 (sample SAMEA5534347, study PRJEB31848) | metagenome | biome: tundra; feature: field; material: soil | place: USA | collected 2013-05 | depth 0.45 m | reverse complement strand
AAGCGCGTGCGCGCCGAGCGCGGCGACAAGGTGCTGCTGCTCGACGGCGGCGACACCTGGCAAGGCTCGCTCGGCGCCAACGCGAGCCGCGGCCAGGACATGGTCGACTGCATGGCGCTCTTGAAGCCGGATGCCATGACCGGCCATTGGGAATTCACTTATGGCGAGGCGCGGGTGCAGGAGCTGATCAAGGGACTTGGCTTTCCGTTCCTCGCACTCAACATCCGTGACACCGAATGGAACGAGCCGGTGTTCGAGCCGATGAAGATGTTCGAGCGCGGCGGCGTGAAGATCGCGGTGCTAGGGCAAGCTTTTCCCTATACGCCGGTCGCCAATCCGCGCTGGATGATGCCGAAATGGACGTTCGGCATTCGCGAGGAGGACGTGCGCGCCAACGTAGAAAAGGCGCGCAAGGGCGGCGCGCAACTGGTGGTGCTGCTCTCGCACAACGGCTTCGACGTCGACCGCAAGCTGGCCGCGCGCGTGCAAGGAATCGACGTGATCCTCACCGGGCACACCCACGACGCGATCCCTGAGGCGATCAAAGTCGGCAACACCTTGCTGATCGCGTCAGGCAGCCACGGCAAGTTCGTCTCGCGTTTGGATCTCGACGTGCAGAACGGCGCGCTGAAAGGCTTCCGCTACAAACTGATCCCGCTGTTCGCCGACGCCATCAAGCCCGATGCCGAGATGACGGCGGCAATCGCCAAAGCGCGCGCGCCTTACGCCAAGGATTTGGCGCGCGTGGTGGGCAAGGCGGATTCGCTGCTCTACCGGCGCGGCAATTTCAACGGCACCTTCGACGACGTGATCTGCGCGGCGCTGCTCAAGGAGCGCGATGCCGAGATCGCGCTGTCGCCCGGCTTCCGCTGGGGCACCAGCGTGCTGCCGGGCCAGCCGATCACGGTAGAGGACATCCACAACGCCACCGCCATCACCTATCCGCAGGTCTATCGCCTGTCGATGACCGGCGAGCGGCTCAAGGAGGTGCTCGAGGACGTGGCCGACAACCTGTTCAATCCCGATCCGTACTACCAGCAGGGCGGCGACATGGTGCGCTGCGGCGGGCTCGGCTACGCCATCGATGTGGCAAAACCGATCGGCCAGCGCATTTCCGCCATGACGCATCTGAAATCCGGCAAGCCGATCGAGCCCAAAAAGGAATACGTCGTCGCCGGCTGGGCCAGCGTGAACGAGGGGACGCAAGGCCCGCCGGTGTGGGACCTGGTCGAGCGCTACGTGGCGGCCGAGAAGACCGTGCGCGTTGCGCCCAATAGCAGCGTCAAAATTTCGGGGGCCTAAGCGCGATTGGCTTTTACATTCATGAATTAGAATGTGATAAGAGCGGGTCTGCAAGGCCATTCGCCGGGAGTTGCCGATGACAGAGCCGACCGACAAAACGAAGGCCTCGCGCCGCCGGTTTCTCGCTGGCGCCGCAGGGCTTGCCGCCGCCGGCGCGAGCCTGCGCGCCGCGCTCGCCGAAAATGCCAAGAACCTGCCGCCCAATGTGCCGGACTGGACGCGCACGCTCGGCGACGGCGTCGGCGTGCGCGCCTACGGCAATCCATCGAAATACGAAAAGGACGTCGTGCGGCGCACGGTGTCGTGGCTCACCGCCACGCCGGAGTCCTCGGTCAGCTTCACGCCGCTGCATGCGCTCGACGGTATCATCACGCCGAACGGTTTGTGCTTCGAGCGCCACCATTCCGGCATCGCCGAGATTGATCCGAACGACTACCGGCTGATGTTGCATGGCCTGGTCGACAAGCCGCTGATCTTCACGCTCGACGACTTGAAGCGCCTGCCGCGCGTCAACCGCATCCATTTCCTCGAATGCGCCGCCAATTCTGGCATGGAATGGCGCGGTGCCCAGCTCAACGGCTGCCAGTACACCCACGGCATGGTGCACTGCGTGCAGTACACCGGCGTGCCGCTGAAGCTGTTGCTGGAGCAGGCCGGCCTCAAGCCGAATGCGAAATGGATTCTTGCCGAGGGCGGCGACGCCGCGGCCATGAACCGCTCGATCCCAATGGCCAAGGCGCTCGACGATTGTCTCGTCGCCTATCGCATGAACGGCGAGATGCTGCGTCCCGAGCAGGGCTATCCGGTGCGCCTGGTGGTGCCGGGCTGGGAAGGCAATGTCTGGGTGAAGTGGCTGCGCCGCCTTAAGGTCGGCGATGCGCCCTGGTACACGCGCGAGGAGACTTCGAAATACACCGACCTGTTGGAAGACGGCAAGGCGCGCCAATTCACCTTCGAGATGGACGCCAAATCGGTGATCACCTCGCCGTCGCCGCAGGCGCCGCTCAAGCAAAAAGACTTCACGGTCATTTCGGGTTTGGCCTGGTCGGGCCGCGGCAAGATCAGCAGAGTCGATGTCTCGCTCGACGGTGGCCGTAACTGGCGCGCCGCGCGCATCGACGGCCCGGTGTTCGACAAGGCCTGCGTGCGCTTTTATTTCGAGTTCGACTGGAACGGCGAAGAACTGCTGCTGCAGTCGCGCGCCATGGACGCCACCGGTTATGTGCAGCCGAGCAAAGACGCGTTGCGCAAGATCCGCGGCGTCAATTCGATCTATCACAACAACGGCATTCAGACCTGGGCGCTTAAAGCCAACGGGGAGGTGGAGAATGTCGAGGTCGGCTAGGCTCGCGCTGTCCCTGACGGCGCTGCTCATGCTCGCCGCGCCGGCTTGGGCGCAAGGCAAGAAAGATATGGTGCGCAATTACGGCATCGGCCACGTCGCCACGCCGGAGCAAATCGCCGGCTGGGACATCGATGTGCGTCCGGACGGCCAAGGCGCTCCTCCGGGCCACGGCTCGGTGAAAGAGGGCGAGAAGGTCTACCTGGACAAATGCGCCGCCTGCCACGGCGAGTTCGGCGAAAGCGCGGGACGCTGGCCGCAGCTCGCGCAAGGCAAGGGCACGCTCGCCTCCAACGATCCGGTCAAGACCGTCGGCTCGTATTTTCCGTATCTGTCGAGCGTATTCGATTACATCCGCCGCGCCATGCCGTTCGGCGCCGCGCAGTCGCTGTCGAACGACGAGCTTTATGCGGTCACCGCCTATGTGCTCAACCTCAACGACATTGTCGACGACAAATTCGTGCTGTCGAAGCAGACCTGGGGCCAGGTGAAGATGCCGAATCAGGGCGGATTTTTCGACGACGACCGCGACAAGGCCGAGAAGGCGTTCTGGAACGCCAAGCCCTGCATGAGCGACTGCCGGCCGACGGTAAAGATCACCGGCCATGCCGCCGTGCTTGACGTGACGCCGGACGAGAAGACCCAGAAGCGTGGCGGGGTGGAGTAGCGTCCGGCCGCCGTTTCGCTTATGACATTCACCCGAATGTCACTGCCGACCCACCCCATGGCCAAGCTCAATCTCTCCGTCGCGGTGCGCGATTATGACCGCACCCGGCCGTTGTTCGACGGGCTGGTGCAGATTGACGGCGTCGATCCGGTATTCATGGCGCTCGATCCGGAGGAAATCTTCTTCCGCGCCTTTCGCCACGCCGAGTTCGACATCTGCGAATTGTCGCTGTCGAGCTTCACGGTTAAGACCGCTGCGGGTACGTGCCCTTACGTCGGAGTGCCGGCCTTCGTGTCGCGCGCCTTCCGCCACACCTCGATCTATGTGCGCACCGACCGCATCAAGAAGCCGGACGACCTGAAGGGCAAAAAGGTCGGCGTGCCGGAATATCAACTGACCGCCAATGTGTGGGCGCGCGCCATTCTGGAGGACGATCACGGCGTCAAGCCGGCCGACATCCATTGGATTCGCGGCGGACTGACAGATGCCGGGCGGCTGGAAAAAATCAGCATCACGCTGCCGAAGGGCGTCAGGCTCGACGACATTCCGGCAGGCCGCACGCTGTCGAGCATGCTGGACGCCGGCGAAATCGACGCCTTCATCGGGCCGCGCGTGCCGCCTGCTTTCGAGCGCGGCGATCCGAATATCGGCTGGCTGTTCGCCGATCCGGTGGCGGCGGCCAAGGATTATTACAAGCGCACCGGCATCTTTCCGATCATGCATTTGGTTGGCGTGCGGCGCGCGCTGGCCGAACAGCATCCCTGGCTGCCGGGAGCCGTGCTCAAGGCGTTCGAACACGCCAAGACCATCGCGCTGGAAAAACTCTCCGACACCTCATCGACCAAAGTGACGCTGCCGTTCGTCGAGGAGCGGCTGATGGAAGCGCGCGCGCTGATGGGCCGCGACTTCTGGCCTTATGGTCTCGAAGCCAACCGCAAGACGCTGGAGAACTTCCTGCGTCACCATCATGCGCAAGGCCTGTCATCGCGGCTGCTGAAGCCCGAGGATCTCTTTCACGCGGGCACGCACGAGACGTTCAAACTCTAGGCTCAGACCGGGAGATGCCGATGAAGGGCTTATCGGGGTTAGTCGCATTTTCCGCCGCCATGGGGATTAGCATGTCCGTATCAGCGACCGAGATCCATGTGATGAGCGGGGGCGCGCCGAAGGAAGTGTTCGCGCTGCTCACGCCGAAATTCGAACAACAGACCGGCAACAAGGTGAAGTTCACCTATGCGGTCATCACGGCGCTGCGCGAGAAACTCGCCGCCGGGGAAAAGGCCGACGTGTTGGTGATGCCGGTGCCGCTGCTCGACGGTTTCGCCAAGGACGGCAAGCTGCGCGCCGACAGCCGCGCCACCTTCGGCACCGTCGGGATCAGCGTGGTCGTGAAAGAAGGCGCAGCGCGGCCGGATATCTCGACCAAGGAAAAATTCCGCGCGGCCATGCTCGCCGCCCGCTCGGTGGTTCATGCCACGCCGGGAAAGACGCCGAGCGGCACCCACATGGGCAAGGTGTTGGAGCAGCTCGGCATCGTCGACGCCATGGCCAAGAAGGTCATTCACAAGCCGGCGCTCGACGGCGGCGTGCAGTTGGTTGCGGGCGGCGAGGCCGACATCGGTATCTATCCGGCGAGCGAAGTCGCGCACGTCAAGGGGCTGACCATCGTCGGCCCGCTGCCGGCGGGCATCGACCTCAACATCGTCTATGGCGGGGCGGCGCTCGCCGACAGCGCGGCGCCGGACGCGGCAGCGGCGTTCGTAAAATTCATGGCCGCTCCGGAAAACCGCGGCGCGTGGAAAGACGCCGGGTTCGATCCGCTCGAAAAGTAATCTTTGGCCGCCGCACCTATTTGCGCGGCGGAATCTGGATCAGCTCGGCGATCTGCTCTTTGGTCAGCGGCTCCGAGATGAATTTCAGGTTGACCGCTTCCGGCAGCAGCGTGTCGAGCCCGTGAATGGCATCGGGATCGATCAGGCTTTTGGGGAAGAAGTCGTCGCGCACGCGCTTGGCCATGGCCGGCGCGATGCGGGCGAATTCGGTATAGTCGGCCAGCACCTGCGGATTGCTCGAATACATGTAGTCGATGGATTCACGATAAGCCTGCATGAAGCGCTCGATCACCGCCTTGCGGCTCTTCAGCGTCTCGGCATTGGCCACCATCACGCGAATGGTCTGCCCGCGCACCAGCGCGGCGTCGGTCGCGCGCGCGACCAGATGGATCTTGCCTTCATCCATCTCCTTCAGCCCGAACGGGGGCGCCGCCCAGCCGACATCGACCTGGTCGGTCATCACGGTGGTCAGCGTCGAGCTCGGATTGCCGGTCGACTGCGGCTTGGCGGTGAGCTTGAACTCGTCGATGAAGGCGCGCACCACGCTGTGGGTGGAGGAGCCGTTGGTGGAATAGGCGATGGTGTGGCCGTTGGTGTCCTTCAGCGTCTTGATCGCCGGGTTCTTGGCATACCAGTAGTCGGCCGCTCCCGTCGCTTCCGCGCCGATGATGCGTACCGGCGCGCCCTTCGCATAGGCCGCCATGGCGCCGAGCGTGCCGACCGCGAGCCCGACGTCGACGCTACCGGAGATGACAGGCTGCAGCGTCTCGCCGCTGCCGGAGGTGTAGATCATCTCGAGCTGGATGCCGTGCTTCTTGAAGATGCCGGCCTTGTCGCCGAGATGGCAGATGGCGGTGTCCCAGTTGCCGCGCTGGCCGATGGTGAGCTTGACCAGGTCATCGGCGGCGGCGGGATGAACGAACGCGACCGCGGCCATCGCCACCGCGCCTGCAATATGTCGGATGTGTTTCATGTTTCGCCCCTATGTTGCAAATACTCAAAGCCGCTTGATGGAATGCAGGCCGCCGAGGCGGCCGACCAGCGCATTGGCACCGATCGCCAGCACGAACAGCACGATCAGATTGGCATACATGCGCGGCATGTCGAACACGGAATAAGCGTTGATGATGAGGAAGCCGATGCCCTTGTTCGACAGCTTGGTTTCCGCCAGCAGCGTGCCGATCAGCGCCACGCCGAGGCCGAGCCTTATGCCGTTGATGATCGGATGGCGCATCGCCGGCAGATAGATTTTCGTCACCATCTGCCAGCTATTGGCGCGGAAGCTGTTGCCGACGCGGATCAGCACGCGGTCGATCTGGCGCATGCCGGCGGCGACGCTGAGCGCCACCGGAAAGAAGCACGACAACGTGCCGAGCGCGACTTTGGATTCGGGGCCGACGCCAAACCACATGATCATGATCGGGAAGAAGATGATCTTGGGCGTCGGCCCGAGATAGTAGATATAGGATTCGAATGCCTTCGACAGGAACCGGTTGGCGCCGAGCACGATGCCGACCGCCAGGCCGGATAGCCCGCCGATCGCCAACGCCGCGCCGATCTCGGCCGCCGTGACGCCGAGATTGAAATAATAGTCGCCGCTGGTGAACAGGCTGGTCAAGGCGTGGCCGATTGCGAGCAGCGAGGGCACCACGTCGCGGTAGAGCCAGCCGGAATGGGAAAGTAATTCCCAAACCGCCAGTACGGTGAGAATAATTGCAAGGCGCAGCAGCGTCACCGGGCTTAAAGCCGGCGCGGCAACCGCGGCTCGCCTCAGTCGACCGGTCTCAGCCATCGCTCGGCCTTTTCCAGCGCCATGAAGAACAACACGCTCACCAGGATCACGAAGCAGATCGCCGCATAGGTGCCGGCGAGGTCGTAGCGCTCGGCCAGCTCGTTGATGAGCTGGCCGAGGCCGCCGAAATTGATCAGGAACTCGACGCCGACGATATTGATCAGCGCGAAGATCAGCCCGAGCCGGAGCCCCACGAAGATCGTCGGCAGCGCCGCCGGGAACAGGATTTTCCAGAACTGCTGCGTGGCGTTAAGATTGAAGCTGCGGCCGACATTGACCAGTACCTTGCGGGTGCCGGCGATGCCCTCGATGGTCTTCAGGATCACCGGCGGCAGCGCGGCGAAGAACCCCATCATGATGATGGTCCAGGCGTTGCGCCCGAAGATCACCAGGAACAGCGGATACATCAGCACGATCGGCGCCGAGGCCATGGCGGCGACCCAGGTCTCGCAGGCCTGCTGCAACAGCTTGAAGCGGTGCATCAGCACGCCGCCGGCGACGCCGAACACCGTGAGCATCACGCCGGCGATGAGGCATTCGCTGGCGGTGAGCAGGAAGCGGCCGAACACGTTCTCCTCGACGATCACCCGGCCGAAGCTGCCGATGATTTCCGAGGGCGGCGGCACGATGAAGCGGTTGACGACGCCGGTCTGGATGAGAATTTCGATCGCCAGTAAGAAAGCCGCGAGCGCGCCGAGGCCCACCGTCGCGGCGGCAAAATTGCCGGGCCGTACGCGTCTGGCGGGTGCGGCGGCGGTCACGACGATGGACCTTCGTGATGCAGCACGTGAGCTTCCTCGTCGCGCATGCCGCGGCTCGCCTCTTCGCGCAGGTCGTTCCAGATTTGCGCGACGTAGCGGCCGAAGGCCGCGCTGGTGACGATCTCCGAGGTGCGCGGGCGCGGCAGATCGATGTCGACGATGCGCTTCATCTTGCCGGGCCGGTAAGTCATCACCAAAATGCGGTCGGACATCTGCACCGCTTCGGTGATGTTGTGGGTGATCAGCAGCGTGGTCTGTTTCAACTGCTGCTGGATCTGCAGCACCTTGTCGCCGAGCAGCAGCCGCGTCTGCTCGTCGAGCGCGGCGAACGGCTCGTCCATCAACAGGATTTTCGGCTCCGACGCCAGTGTGCGGGCAAGCGACACGCGCTGGCGCATGCCGCCGGAGAGTTCGCCGGGATAACGGTTCTCGAAGCCGTCGAGGCCGACCATTCCGATGAAATGACGCGCGCGCTCGGCGCGCTTGGCCTTCGCCATGCCGACCAGCTCGAGCGGGAAGGCGACGTTGTCGATCACCGTGCGCCAGGGAAAGGTGGACTCCTCCTGGAACACCATGCCGATCGATTTGTGCGGGCCGGAAATGGTTTCGCCGGCAACGCTGACCACGCCTTGATGATGGCTGAGCAGCCCGCCGATCACGTTGAACAAAGTTGATTTGCCGCAGCCCGAGGGGCCGATGACCGAGAGGAATTCGCCCGGCCTGACCTTGAACGACACGTCGTCGACCGCGGTGATCGGGCCGTCCGGCGTTTCGTAGCGCACGACGATGTCGTCCACCACCAGGATGGCGTCGTCGGCATTTTGTCCGCCGGCTGGCATGGTTATTCGCTCTTGCGGGTCATCAGCGCGGTCATGGCGGCAGTGTAGCCCGGTTCGACCCGCACATCGACGACCGCCAGCGCGCCCGCTTCCACCGCCGCGATGGCTTTCGCGAACGTGGGCCCGAGATCGCCGATGGCCGTCACCGGGCCGAAGCCTTGCGCGCCTTGCGCGCGGGCGATGGCCGCAATGTCGATATCGGGCTCGGAAATGCGCTGGCCGACCCAGCGGTTTTCGACCGGGCGGTTGCGCATGCGGGCGACGCGCTCCTGGTGCAGCTCGTCGTTGAAGAACGAGCGATTGTTGGCCACCACGATCAGCAGCGGAATGCGGTAATGCGCCGCCGTCCATAATGCAGTGACGCCCATCATGAAATCGCCGTCGCCGCAGACGGCTACGGCCAAGCGGCCGGAGCCTTTGAGCGCTAGCGCGGCGCCGACCGAAATGCCCGGTCCGCCGCCGACGCCGCCGCCGCCGTCGGAACCGAGATAGTCGAGCGGGTGGCGGAACGGCCAGCTGGCGCCGTTCCACGACAATGTGACATGGGTGAGGGAGGCGGGGCGGTCGCCGACCGCGCGGCGCAGCGCATCGGCCAGATGATCGACGGTGAGCTTGCCGGCGGCGAGCTTGGGAAATTCGCGCGTCACCGCTGCGATGGCGCGCGGACCGCCGGGCCCGAGTGCTGCGAGCAGAGCCGGCACCGCGGCATCGGGCTCGCAGGCGATCATGACATCGACCGGCGGCAGGCCCTGGTAGTCCATGCTCCAGCCATTATGCAGACGGTGATCAACGGAGACCTGCACGACCTTGGTCGCGATAGCGCCGCCGATGCCCTTGAAGGTGCCGGCGATGTCGACCCAATCAAGGCTGAGGATGACGTCGGCGTTACGGATGGCGTCGGCCGCCTCGGGCGCCAGCACGCTGCCGCCGGGGCTGCCTGCATGCAGCGGGTGTTCGGTCGGGAAGGCGGCGCCGACCTTAATGTCGGTGACCACACGCGCGCCTAGGCGCTCGGCCAGTGCAACGCGCGCGTTCCAGGCAGCGAGATCGCGCGAGACGCGGCCCGCGAGCATGACCAAATGCTTGGCATTGCGCAGGAGGTCAACGGCATTCTTGACGGCCTCGGCGGGGGCCGCGCTCTCGACTTCCGGCATGTAGCGCTTGGCGTCGATCGGGGCGACCGGTTCGGCCAGCTTGGATTCCTGCATCTCGGCGTCGAGATTGACGTAAGTCGGCCCGCGCGGCGCGGTGTTGGCGATCCAGCCGGCGCGCAAGACCGCTTCGCGCGCGGCGACGGGCGAGGCCGGCTGGTCGTCCCATTTGGTATAGCCGCGCACCAGCGCGCCCTGGTCGCGCGCGGTGTGGATCCAGTCGATCCACGGCCGCCGCTTCGTCGCGTCGACCGGTCCGGTGGCGCCGAGCACGACCATCGGCATGCGGTCGCACCAGGCATTGAAGAACGCCATGGTGGCGTGCATCAGTCCGACATTGGAATGCACCGCCGCCGCCATCGCCTTGCCGGTGACTTTTGCATAGCCGTGCGCGATGGCGACCGCGCTTTCCTCGTGCAGGCAGAGCAGCATCTGCGGCCGCTCATTGCCGAGGTAATTCACCAGGCTGTCGTGCAGGCCGCGATAACTGGCGCCCGGATTGAGCGCGATATAGGGAATGTCGAGCGCGCGCAGCGCGTCGGCCACCACGTCGCTGCCGAAGCCGGCGGCGTTGACGCCGGCCGGAACCGGGCGATCGAGGGACGCTATGGTGGCATCGCTCGCGGGCTGCTTTTTTGCGCTATCGCGTTTGGAATTCGGCACTTGTGGACCCCGGCCTCTCGATCAAGGCGGCATCCAACCGGATCACGAGCCCTGACGCAACCTCGCCAGCACCTTGAGGCCGGCGTAACCGTCGGCCGGCTCCATGCCGACCTTGCGCTGGAAGGCGAGGATGGCCTTGACCGTGTCGCTGCCGGTGCGGCCATCGATGCCGTCGGTCTTGAAACCGCGTTCATTGAGACGGCGCTGGATTTCCATGACCTCCGCCAGCGTCGGCACGCGCTCGCCGTCGGGGAACAACTGGTGGAACGGCGGGTCGCCACGAATGAGGTCGCCTAGATGGACCAGCGCCAGCGTGTAGCTGGTGGACGGGTTATAGGAATAAACGCTACGGAAATTCTGTCCGATCAGGAAAGCAGGCCCACCGGCGACCGGCAGCCAAAGCTTCACCTGATCGCCGGGCCGCGCGTAAGCCGCGCCGTCGGCGCGCTGCACGCCGAGCTCCTGCCACTTGGCGTAACTGCGCAGGGTGCGGTTATTGGCCAGCCGCGCATGGCCCGCGGCGAGCTTCACCTCACAGCCCCAGGCTTCGCCGCGCCGGTATTTGCCGCGCTCGACCAGATAGCGCGCGGTTCCGGCAAGCGAATCGTCGGGCCTGCCGAACGGCGTGACGCGGCCGTCACGGTCGTAGTCGACGCCCATGTTGAGCCACACCTCCGGCATCCACTGGGTGTGGCCCATGGCGCCGGCCCAGGAGCCGATCATGTCCGGGGCTTGCGCCCAGCCGCGATCGACGATGACCAGCGCGTTGAGCAATTCGGCTTCCCAATAGGCGCGCCGGCGCGGCTCGCCCCAGGCCAGCGCCGCCAGCGCCGGGATCACCGGCCGCATGTATTTCGGATTGACGATGACGTCGCCGAACGACGATTCCATGCCCCACAGCCCGAGCAGGGTGTAGCGGTCGACGCCATAGTCTTTCTCGAGCCGCGCCAGCAGGCCGGCATATTCCTTCGCGCGCTCCTTGCCGGTGATGACGCGCCAATCGGAACAGCGGCGGTTGATGTATTGCCACACCTGCTCGGTGAATTCCGGCTGCGCGCGCTGCTGCTCGTACACGCTGGTATCCGGCGTGAGCGCGCCCATCACGCGGTCATAGGTCGCTTCCGATATGCCGCGCCGGATCGCGCGGGGGCGGAAACCGGCGACCCAGCGGGCGAAGGCGGGGGATTTTGCGGCCAGCGACGGTCCGCCGAGGACGAGCCCAGCAGTTGCGCCCAACGCGCTAGCGAGCCACGCGCGTCGACTCAGTAATCTTGCAGGCGCAGCGGGTCCGAAACGGGAGATTCGCGACATGCGGCATTGTAGCATGACGGCTGTGTAAGCAATTGGCTGGAGCAATGCTCCTCAGCGCGCGGAACTATCGGCGGTGATGCCTGTGCCGGACTCTTTGAATGTGCCGGCGCTCGCGATGATGCCGCTGCGGTTTGGCGCGCTCGGCAGCGGCTTCTTGCACTTTGGCCGGCCGCGTTGATAAAGGCTCCGGCGTCGCTGGCGGCAATGCCGAAGCAGCGCGTACGTCCGCTGGCGGGCTGGGGTGCAGGATCACCGGCAATTTGACGGGAACCGGCGGCGCCGGCTCGCCCG
>CABECD010000151.1_pt1 | contig 12452 bp, 14 predicted proteins | sample 3132731 | NCBI WGS metagenome assembly CABECD01 (sample SAMEA5534347, study PRJEB31848) | metagenome | biome: tundra; feature: field; material: soil | place: USA | collected 2013-05 | depth 0.45 m | reverse complement strand
CTCGCCATTCTGGCCGAGCGGGCTTTTCCCGCCGACGAGGTGGTGGCGCTCGCCTCGCGCAAGAGCATGGGCCAGGAGTGCTCGTTCGGCGACAAGACGCTGAAGGTGAAGGCGCTCGACCACTACGATTTTTCCGACGTCGATATCTGCCTGATGTCGGCGGGCGGCGCGGTGTCGAAGGAATGGTCGCCGAAGATCGCAGCAGCGGGCGCGGTGGTGATCGACAATTCGTCCGCCTGGCGCATGGACCCGGACGTTCCGCTGGTCGTGCCGGAGGTGAACGCCGACGCGCTCGCGGGCTTCGCTAAGAAGAACATCATCGCCAATCCGAATTGCTCGACCGCCCAGCTCGTGGTCGCGCTCAAGCCGCTGCATGACAAGGCCACGATCAAGCGCGTGGTGGTGGCGACCTATCAATCGGTGTCGGGCGCCGGCAAGGAGGCGATGGACGAACTGTTCTCGCAGACCAAGGCGGTGTTCACGCTCGGCGAAGTCACGAACAAGAAGTTTCCCAAGCGCATCGCGTTCAACATCATTCCGGAAATCGATGTGTTCATGGAGGACGGCTACACCAAGGAAGAGTGGAAGATGATGATGGAGACCAAGAAAATTCTTGATCCCAAAATCAAGCTCACCGCCACTTGCGTGCGGGTGCCGGTGTTCGTCGGCCATTCCGAGGCGGTGAACATCGAGTTCGAAAAGCCGATCAGCGTCGAGGAAGCGCGCACCATTCTGCGCAACGCCCCCGGCTGCCTGGTGATCGACAAGCACGAGCCCGGCGGCTACGTGACGCCGTACGAATGCGTCGGCGAGGACGCCACTTATATCAGCCGCATCCGCACCGACCCGACCGTCGACAACGGCCTGGTGCTGTGGGTGGTGTCGGACAATCTACGCAAGGGCGCCGCGCTCAACGCCATCCAGATCGCCGAGTGCCTGATCAATCGCAAGCTGATCCAGGCCAAGCGCAAGGCGGCTTAACCAGCAATCTCCGTTCGTCCCCGCGGGCCGACATCGGGTTTACCCGATGTCGGCAGCTAATAGTGCGCAAGTCGGCTAGAGCCGACTTGCGATGGGGACCCAGTTCTGGATTCCCGCTTGCGCGGGAATGAGCGGTTTACAAACTCAAAACCTCGGCGCTTTGCAGGGCAAAGCCGCGATTTTCACGCCAGCAAACTCCCGTTTTATGGCGTTCCACTGCCGCAACCGCGGCATGTTCATTGCTCGTTCAGGTGCAATCGACGACTGAAGGGTGAAAACCAGACCGCGCATGCTCAAGCCGAACAAGCCCATTGTGTCAAATCCGCCATCGTCGCGATCCCGCGCGCAGGGATTCTCGGCGCCGCAAATCGCCGTGCTGTTCGCGGCGTTCACAATGCTCATTTCCATCCCGATCTGGACGCATCCGCTGCCGCCGCTGTCGGACTACGTCAATCACCTTGCCCGCATGCATGTGATCGCGACGCTGTCGAAGAACCCGCTACTCGCCAGATTCTATGAGATCGACTGGCAGGTGATTCCCAATCTGACCATGGACCTGATCGTGCCGCAGCTGGCGCGCGTCATGAACGTCTACCGGGCCGGCCAGGTGTTCATCGTCGGGATGTTCGCGCTCATCATTTCGGGGGTCTTGGCGCTGAACCGGGCGCTGATCGGCCGCTGGTCGGTGTTCCCGCTGTTCGCCTTTCCGCTGCTTTACAATTACGTCTTCCTGGTCGGAGTGATGAACTACATTTTCGGCATCGGCGTCGCGCTGTGGGCGCTGGCCGGCTGGGTCGCCCTGCGCGAGCGCGCCTGGCCCGCGCGATTCGCGCTGTCGACGGCTTGCGTCGTCGCGTTGTTCTTCTGCCATCTCTCGGCGCTCGGCATTTACGGCGTCGGCGTGCTCGCGTTCGAGATATCGCGGCTGTGGGAGCGGCGGCTGGAACCCTGGCCGGGCCGCATCGTCGATTTCGTCGCCGGCGGCCTGCCGTTCCTCGCCGCGGCGCCGCTGCTCAATGCCAGCCCAACCATGCAGCTGGTCGGCGCCACTTACTGGGGCCAACGCGGCAAGATCGACGGGCTGATGTATGTCGTCAGCGATTATTCCGACATCGCCGCCTTCGCGCTCATTGCCGTCATGGTCGCAAGCATCGTGTGGGCGGTCCGCCACCAAGTCCTGCGCTTTCATCCGTTGGTCTTCTCGCTGCTCGTGGTCGGAGCGGCGGTGTATCTCACGTTGCCGCGCATCATGTTCGACACCTACATGACCGACCAGCGCGTTCCGCTGGGCGTCGCCTTCATGCTGTTCGCATGCGGTGATCTGGAGTTGCGCCGCCGCCTGGTGCGGCGGGCTTTCATGATCGTCCTGATCGTCTTGATCACCGCGCGGCTGATCGAGATCGATTTAAACTGGGCGCAATTGTCGGATTCGACCAGCGAGTTCCGCTCCTCGGTGCGCCGCATCGCGCCGGGTTCGAAGGTTTTCGTTGCCTATGCCGACCGCTCGCTCGGCGAGGACGTGCGCGACCTCGGTCTCGTGCATGCCGCCTCCATCGCCACCATCGAGCGCTCCGCGCTGGTCACCACGTTGTTCACCGTGCAGGGTAAGCAGGTGCTGCACGTGCGTCCCGAATATCGCGACTATGCCGACATCAAGGACGGCACGCCGCCCTCGGTCGCGCAGCTCATCGTCGCCGCCGACCATCCGCTGCCCGACACGCCGGCGTTCTGGCTGAATTGGACAAAGTTCGATTATCTCTACGTTCTGTTCACCGAGGACGAGGCGGCCAATCCCGACCCCGCGCGCCTGAAGCTGGTCGACGACGGCGACCGATTCCAGCTTTACCGTATCCTCAATCCGCAAGCGGCGGCTGCCAATTAATCTGCGCCGATCAGTCTCTGGGCAGCCGCACGGCTTGCTAGTTTCCCGACGGCCGATAGAGTTGGCGGCATGACCATCCGTCCGCGCCGCAGCGTGCTCTACATGCCGGGCTCCAACGCCCGCGCCTTGGAGAAGGCGAAAACGCTGCCCGCCGACGCCGTCATCCTCGACCTCGAGGATTCGGTGGCGCCCGACGCCAAGGAGACCGCGCGGGCGCAGGTCGCCGACGCGGTCAAGGCCGGCGGCTTCGGCACGCGCGAGGTGTTCATCCGCGTCAACGGAGTCGACACGCCTTGGCATGCCGATGACTTGGCCGCTGCCGCTCATGCCGCGCCCGACGCCATCCTGGTGCCGAAAATATCGAACCCGGAAACGCTCGAGATGATCGGCCGCCGCCTGCTCGACATGCATAGCGATCACAAAATCAGAATCTGGGCGATGATCGAGACGCCGGTCGCCATCTTCAACATTCTGTCGATCGCCGCCGAGGCGAAGGATTCCGAAGCGCGGCTTTCGGGCTTCGTGATGGGCACCAACGATCTCGCCAAGGACACCCGCGCCCGCCTGGTGCCTGGCCGCGCGCCGATGCTGAGCTGGCTTTCCACCTGCGTCGCGGCGGCGCGCATCTATGGCATCGATATTCTCGACGGCGTCTATAACGACATCGGCAATGCCGACGGTTTTAAGATGGAATGCCGGCAGGGCGTCGAGCTCGGCTTCGACGGCAAGACGCTGATCCATCCCAACCAGATCGCGCCCTGCAACACCGCGTTCTCGCCGTCGCCGGAGGACGTCGCGCAGGCGCGTAAAGTTATCGCGGCCTTTGATCTGCCGGAAAACAAGTCCAAAGGCGTGGTCTCGATCGACGGCCGCATGGTTGAGCGCCTGCATGCCGACATGGCGCGCCGAACCGTGGCGATCGCGGAGGCGATCGCGGCGCGTTAGCGCATGATCCCGAAAAGCATGTCCTCGACTTGATCGGGGATGGAAACCGGTTTTCGGAAAAGATCATGCGCAGGTAAAATGTTCTCAAAGGAGCAGCTCATGCGACGACGCGATTTCATGACGCTTCTCGGCGGCGCGGCCATGACCTGGCCGTTGGCGGCGCGCGCGCAGGGATCGGCGCCCGACTATCCCACGCACCCGATCACGCTCATCGTTCCCTATGCGCCCGGCGGCGGTAACGACGTCTTGGCGCGCGGGGTGGCCGAACCCATGAGCAAGGCGCTCGGCCAGCCGATCGTGATCGAGAACCACGGCGGCGCCGGCGGCTCGATCGGCACACGTCAGGTCGCCAAGTCCGCGCCCGACGGCTACACGCTCGGGCTCGGCGGCACTGGAACGCTCGCCATCGATCCCACGCTTTATCCGAATGCCGGCTACGACCCGCGCAAGGACTTCGCGCCGGTCGGGCTGATCGCCACCAGCCCGCTCATCATCCTGGTGAATCCGTCGCTCCCCGCGCACAACGTGCAGGAGCTGATCGCGCTCGCCAAGGCGCAGCCGGGCAAGCTCAACTACGCCTCGGCCGGCCGCGGCAGCGGCATTCACCTCGGCACCGTGCTGTTCGCCTTAACCGCCGGCATCGAACTTACGCATGTTCCTTACCGGGGAACCGGGCCGGCGCTCACCGACCTGCTCGGCGGGCATGTGGCGATCTATTTCTCGTCGCTGCCGTCCGCCGTCGGTCTGGTCATGGATGGCAAGCTGCGCGCGCTTGGCGTCACCGGATTGAAGCGCTCGGCGATATTTCCAGACGTGCCGACGGTCGCCGAGCAGGGGTTGCCCGGCTTCGAGGCGGTGCTGCACTACGGCATCGTGGCGCCGGCCGGCACGCCGCGTCCGATCGTCGACAAGCTCAATGCGGCGCTGCGTGCGGCGCTCAATTCCGACGAGGTGCACCGCCGCATCGCCACCGAAGGCGCCGAGCCGCTGCCGACCACGCCGGACGAATACGCCGCCGACATCGATCGTGAGGAAACCAAATGGTCGGCGCTGGTGAAAAAATCCGGCGCTAAGGCGAATTGAACCAGCGCACTCTCAGGGCGACGGATTAAGCGCGCGTCACGTCAAGCTCGCTGAAAATTTCCTCGTTGTGCTGGCCGAGCGTGGGCGGGCTCGAATCGATGCGCGGGCCGCCATGCGCAAACGTGAAGGCCGCCAGCGGCACGCCGAAGCCGCCCTCGATGCCGGCACCGCCGGCGTGGCGGTGAATGATGCCGCGGCTCGCGAGCTGCGGATCGGCGAGCGCCTCGCCCATGGTGCGCACGCGCGCGGCCGGCACGTGGCGCGCTTGCAGGAACGTCTCCCATTCATCGGCGGTGCGCGTGCGCATGATCTCGGTCAGCACCGCGATCTCGCGCTCGTGGTCCTTCTCGCGCTCGTCGTTGGTCTTCTTGATCATGTCGGGGCGCTCCAGCAGCGTCCATAGCCGGCGCTGCTGGCGCAGATTGCTGGCGCCCAGCATCACCATGCCGTCTTTGGTGGCGAAGGCGCCGTTGGTGGCGTAGGGATGGCGATTGCCATGCGGCTTCGGATGCACGCCGTTGCGCAGATAGCCGGTGAGATGCGAGCTCATCAGGATCATCGCCACGTCGAGCATCGCCATGTCGATGCGCTGGCCCTTGCCGGTGCGCTCGCGCTGGAACAGCGCGGCGGATAATGCGAAGGCGCCGGTCATGCCGGTGGCGTAGTCGACGGCCGGCGAGCCGAATTTGATCGGATTGACCTCTTTGGTGCCGGTCATCGCCATGATGCCGGAGGTGGCCTGGATGACATGGTCGTAGGCGGTCTGCGGACCGCGCGGCCCGCTTTGGCCGAACGCCGAAAACGAAGCATAGATCAGCCGCGGATTGATCGCCGCCAGCGCCTCGTAGCCGAGACCGAGCGCCTCGAACGCGCCGGGGCGGTAGTTCTCCACGAACACGTCCGCGGTGGCGACCAGCTTTTTCAAGGTCTCGCGATCTTTTTCCTGCTTCAGGTCCAAGGTGATCGAGCGCTTGTTCGACGCCTGCGTCAGGAACGCCGTGCCCATGTTGCGGCGATTGAGTTCCTTGTCGGTGCCGGCACCGCGGCTCTGGTCGGGGTCGTCGGGATGCTCGACCTTGATCACGTCGGCGCCGAGCACGGCCAGTTGATAGGCGGCGAAAGGTCCCGCCAACACGTGGGTGACGTCGATCACCCGGATTCCCTCGAACGGTCGCGTCATCGCGCTCTCCTGCGGCAGCTATCGGTCCAGCATACGCCAGTCATCGAAGGATCGGTTCAAGCCCCGCGGCTGTGAACAGCGCAACCGCCGACGGCGTCGTCAAGGTGGCGATGAAGGCCTTGGCGGCTTCGCGATGCTTGCTTGCGCTAGCGACGCCGGCGGCAAACTCGGAGTAGAGCTGCAGTTCCGGCGGAAACGGGCCGGCATATTGAGCGCCCGTCACCGGCAGGAGTTCGGCGATCTGCTGCACGGCCATGTCCGCTTCGCCGCGGGCGACCAGCTCGGCGACGCGGCCGCTCGGACCCAGTTTGACCTTGTCGCGCATCGCCTCGGCAATGCCAAGGCGGTCGAGCAGCTTCTCGAAATAGATGCCGCTGGTGCCTTCGGTGGACCGCACCACCGATTTGGCGGCGAGCAGCGCGCGCTTGAACGCTTCGGTCGTAGCGATATCGGGCTTGGGCGCGCCCTTGCGCACGGCCACGCCGAGCCCCGAGCGGCCGATATCGGCGCGCGTCTCGGGCAGGATCTTGCCCTGTGTGGCCAGGTCGTCGAACACCGGCCGCGTCACGATGGCGACATCGAAGGCGGCGCCGTTCTCGATCTGGCGCTTGACCGCATTGGCGGGGTCGTAACCGATCGACAGCCGGTTGCCGGTCGCGCGCTCGAACTTTGGCCCGATTTCGTTCAGCACGTCCAGGACGGCGTGCGTGCTCAGCACTCTGATGTCGGCGGGGTTCACAGGGATTGCCTAAGTGACTGGACGCATCATGATTTTCCGTCGCCAGCTTACAGGCGAATGATGAAGCCGCGCCAGGGCGCGCAGGATTACGACCTGGGCAGCGTCAGCATCGCCGGCAATTTGACGGTAGCGGGTGTGGTCACCCCGCCTCAGGCGACCGACAGCTTCGCGACGCGCGGCAGCATCGTTCACCCCGGCCTCAGCCATAAAATAAATTAAGCCGCCGCAACGGCGCGCGGCCGGACCGTCTTCATCGAGGCGCTGGGCATTCCCCGGGGCTTTTTCTTTGCCCCTCGGTTGCCGGTCTTTCACGCTTGGTCGGGAAGGCGAGCTGAGTATCGGGCCCGCTAGTACTGGGAATGAAAGACGATGCCTTGGGCGCGCGTCTCTACGACGCTGATGCTCCCGCTGAACTGATAAAGGCCGGTCGCGATGAGCGCGATAACGGCGATCGCCATGCCAAACCGCCCCAACTGATCCGCCATATCCGCCCCCCGGTCCTTGGTTCATAGTTTTAAGTGTGGCGCTTAATCGCGGGTAAATGTGCCCGCCGCGGCCTGCGAACGAGGGAAAGCGATCGTTAAATTGGGGTGCGCCGGGGCACCTCTCCGCGAGCCGCTCGTCGGCACCCATGACGGTGATGCGATTGGTCGAGACACGCGGCCTGATCGGGATTAATCTGACGGACGTCCAATGGCCGGGGGGCCTCGATGTTTGAGTCAATGCGAATGCTGACCCTGCGTAGGGTCGTTTTTACCGCGGCGTTCGGCGTGATGCTGGCGTCCTGTTCAGGCGTCTACGGCCCAAAGGGCAACGATGCGGGCGGTATTATTCCTTGGCATCCGGAAAATGAAGATAATGCGATGCTGATTGCACAGCAGCAGTGCGGCACTTGGGGCAAGCATGCCGTCTTCACCACCGTTGATCGGATGCCTGGCGGATACATAAGTTACGAGTGCCGGTAAGCTCAACACCAGAATGATGGTGGAGACGGCCTGCTTAAGCGTGAGCTTCATAGTCTAAGCGGACTCTCGCGAGCAACCCGTGGGCGTGTTCATGAGTTCACGCCTTAGCGCGGCAGCGTGGTGACGAACACCGCGCCCTTGCCGAGCCCGCCGTGCAGGCAGATGAAGCGGACATCGGCCGGCTCGCCGCCGGCCTGATAGACCGCCTTGCCGTGATACACGGTGGAGACGAATTGCGTGCCAACCTTGTCGGCAAACTTGTCCTCTTCGACGTCGGCGCGCGTAATCTCGAAACGCTTAAACGCCGCGTTCTCCTGCTTGAACTTGACCGCGGCGAGCTTTTCGCAATCGCGCAAGCCGTCTTCGGTCGATTTCTGCGCCAGCGCGGCCGGCGCGGCGCAAAGCACGCACACCGCCACGGCGAGAGCGATCTTCACGCCCACGGCCGCGCGGCCTTGGCCTTTTCCTCGTAGCTCACGATCTTGCTCTTCTTCTGATGCGTGAGCCCGATATCGTCGAGGCCGTTGAGCATGCAGTGCTTGCGGAACGAATCGATCTCGAACTTGATCACGCCGCCGTCCGGCCCGCGGACCTCCTGCTTCTCCAGATCGATGGTGAGCGTGGCATTGGCGCCGCGGTCGGCATCGTCGAACAGTTTTTCCAAATCCTCGGGCGACACGCGGATCGGCAGCACGCCGTTCTTGAAGCAGTTGTTGTAGAAAATGTCGCCGAACGCGGTCGAGATCACGCAGCGGATGCCGAAATCCATCAGCGCCCAGGGCGCGTGCTCACGGCTCGAACCGCAGCCGAAATTGTCGCCGGCGACCAGAATCTTGGCCTTGCGATAGGCCGGCTTGTTGAGCACGAAGTCGGGGTTTTCGCTGCCGTCATCCTTGTAGCGCAGCTCGGAGAATAGGCCTCGGCCCAAGCCCGTGCGCTTGATGGTCTTCAGGTATTGCTTGGGGATGACCATGTCGGTGTCGACATTGATCATCTTCAAGGGCGCGGCGACGCCTTCCAAAGTGGTGAATTTGTCCATCTCGATTAAGTCCTTGCGGGAAACACTCGCGCGGCCGTGCCGTGCAATCCTTTGATTGCCTTTATTTGCGGGCATCGCGTGCGCAGGTCAAGGTCGAGTTAAGGCAATATCAGGGGGCCGCCTCGCGTTTGAAGCGGGCCTCGCGAATGACCTGGCAAACCTGCACGGAATGGCTCTCGTAATAGATTTCGCGCGCTTTGCGCTGCGCGACCCGGTGTTCCGGGTGCATGCGCCAGACGCGCTGCGCCTCCTCCGACTCGAATTCGACGATGGTGACGCGCTCGCCGTCGTCGGCGAAGAACCCCTTATGCGAAATATAGCCGGGCATGGTCGACGCGAGGTCGACCATGCGATCGACCAGGCGCACGTATTCATCGCGCACGTTCGGCATCAAGCGGGAACGGAAAACGGTGACGATCATGCGTCCGGCCTTTCCGGTTGGCGAATCCTGCGACTATCCCACCGAACGCGCCGACCGATCAAACGCATGTTTTCGATCGGACTCATGCGGGCCGCTGATCGCCGCAAAAGCTAGCCGGTCGGCTTGCTCGTGCGCCCCTTCTCGTTGCGCGGGATCGATGCCAGTTCGGTGATCCAGGGCCGCGCCGAGCGGAACCAGTTTTGCTGCCGCGGGACGAGCTGATCGCGTTGGCGCAGCGTGCCGGTGCGGATCATGTAGGCGTCCGGATTGTCGCCGGGCGAGGTGGAATAGATCGGCGTGCCGCATGTCGGACAGAACGCCTGTACCCGCGGATTGCCGCTGTCCGCCGTGGTCTTGAGGTAGCGTGTCGGCTCGCCGCTCAGCAGCTTGAAGCTGTTGCCCAGCGCGCGGATGCTGGTGCGGAACGCCGTGCCCGAACCGTTCTGGCAGTCGGTGCAGTGACAGATCGAAACCAGCTCCGGATTGGCTTCCGCTTCGAAGCTGAGATAACCGCAGTGGCAGCGGCCGTCGATTCGCATGGGTTTCTCCTTTCAGTCGGCGCTCGCCTCGATCGCTTCCATGTCGGCGTCCGAGAGTCCGAAATGGTGACCGATCTCGTGCACCAGCACGTGGGTGACGATGGCGCCCAGGCTGTCCTCATGCTCGGCCCAATAGTCGAGGATAGGGCGGCGGTAGAGCCAGACCATGTTGGGCAGCGGTTCCGGCGCGCTTGCCGACAGAAATGGTAGACCAACGCCTTGAAAGAGGCCGAGTAAGTCGAATTCGGTCTCGACGTTCATGGCGGTCATCACTTCCTCGGTCGGAAAATCGGCCACCTGGATGATGAGATTTTCGCATAAGGCGCGGAAATGCTCAGGCAACCGGGCATGAGCGTCCGCCGCCAGCGCCTCGATTTCGGCCAGCGAGGGCGCCGCCATCCCCCGCCAGGCCGAAAGATCGTCAAATTGGCCTTTCATACCAACGTTCTAGGGCATGAAGCCGCGACAACCAAGCGGTTGACGGCGCGGCCCGAAAGAGCGACCGTTTATCGTTGTGGCGTGGCGGATAGGACTCAGAATATGCCGAGGAACTGGACCTTCTTTGCTGTTCTGGCGCTGATGTTTGCGGTCTTCACCCAGATGTCGCCGGTGTCTGCCGAATTCTCTGCGTCCACTCAAGAATTGGCGGCCCAATCGCGCCCCCGCATCACCATCCACCCGCGGCGGACCCATCCCGGCCCCAACGTCAAGCGCTATTGCCGCTCGTGGCTGGCGAAGGAATACCGCGTCAGTGGGCCGGTGATCGTGCCGCAGATGCGCTGCTGGTGGGAATAGCGCGCATGGCGCTGCTGGTGACACGCAGCCGCTGAAACGAAAAAGGCCCGCCGGTTTGCGGGCCTTCTTATTTTTCAATATCGCCGTTGCGCTACTTCCACTCCCGCACGTCGACGAAATGTCCGGCGATCGCCGCGGCGGCGGCCATGGCGGGCGACACCAGGTGCGTGCGGCCCTTGTAGCCCTGGCGGCCTTCGAAGTTGCGGTTCGAGGTGGAAGCGCAGCGCTCGCCCGGCTTCAACTTATCGGGGTTCATGGCGAGGCACATCGAGCAGCCCGGCTCGCGCCAGTCGAAGCCGGCGGCCTTGAAAATCTTGTCGAGCCCTTCGGCTTCCGCCTGCTCCTTCACCAGGCCCGAACCGGGGACGATCATCGCATAGACGTTGGTGTTCACGGTTTTGCCGTCGGCGATGCGCGCGACGTCGCGCAGATCCTCGATGCGGCCATTGGTGCATGAGCCGATGAACACGCGATCGAGCTTGATGTCGGTGATCTTCTCGCCGCCCTGGAGCCCCATGTATCCGAGCGAGCGCTCGGCGGCGACGCGCTTCTTCTCGTCCGCGATCTCGGCCAGCACTGGCACGCGGCCGCTGATCGACACCACCTGTTCGGGGCTGGTGCCCCAAGTGACCAGCGGCGGCAGCTTGGCCGCATCGAGCCTGATTTCGCGGTCGAAATGCGCAGCCTCGTCGGAGGAGAGCGTCTCCCAATAGCGCATGGCGTCATCCCAGGCCTTGCCCTTGGGTGCTTTCGGTCTGTCCTTGAGATAGGTGTAGGCCTTCTCGTCGGGCGCAATGAAGCCGGCCTTGGCGCCACCTTCCACCGACATGTTGCAGACGGTCATGCGGCCTTCGATCGAGATCGCGCGAATCGCATCGCCGGCATATTCCAGCGCATAGCCGGTGGCGCCGGCGGTGCCGATCTCGCCGATGATGGCGAGGATGATGTCCTTGGCAGTCACGCCCGGCGGCAGCGTGCCGTCCACCACCGCGCGCATGTTCAAGGATTTCTTCTGGATCAGCGTCTGCGTCGCCAGCACGTGCTCCACTTCAGACGTGCCGATGCCGTAGGCGAGCGCGCCGAAGGCGCCGTGCGTCGCCGTGTGGCTGTCGCCGCACACGATGGTGGTGCCGGGCAGCGTGAAGCCCTGCTCAGGCCCGATGATGTGAACGATGCCCTGGCGCTTGTCGAACTCGTTGAAATACTCGATCCCGAAATCCTTGGCGTTCTGCGCCATGACCGCGATCTGCTCGGCGCTTTCCGGATCGGGATTGGGCTGGTGACGGTCGGAGGTCGGCACGTTGTGGTCGACCACGGCCAGCGTCTTCTCCGGCGAATGCACCTTGCGCCCGGCGGTGCGCAGGCCCTCGAAGGCCTGTGGGCTGGTCACCTCGTGCACCAGATGGCGGTCGATATAGATTAGGCAGGTTCCATCCGGCGCCTCGTCCACCAGATGGTCGTCCCAGATCTTGTCGTAGAGGGTGCGCGGTTTCGCCATCGTCGAAGTCTCCCTAGCTCGGGCGTTATTTAGCGCCCGCCGCTCCAAAGAAAAGGGGCCGAACGGCGGCCCCTTCATGCATTCCAGTATGGCCGCGATCTCACTTTTTGGCGGCGGCCTCGGCAGCCGCTTCCGGCCCGCTGGTCGCCTGTGCCTCGATGCGCGCCTTCTTGCCGCGCAATCCGCGCAGGTAATAGAGCTTGGCGCGGCGCACCTTGCCGCGGCGCACGACCTTGATCGAGTCGATCATCGGCGCGTAGAGCGGGAACACGCGTTCGACGCCTTCGCCGTAGGAAATCTTGCGCACGGTGAAGTTCTCGTTGATGCCGCCGCCGGCGCGGCCGATGCACACGCCCTCGTAGGCCTGGATGCGGCTCTTGTCGCC
>CABECD010000137.1_pt1 | contig 12546 bp, 14 predicted proteins | sample 3132731 | NCBI WGS metagenome assembly CABECD01 (sample SAMEA5534347, study PRJEB31848) | metagenome | biome: tundra; feature: field; material: soil | place: USA | collected 2013-05 | depth 0.45 m | reverse complement strand
AGATCGCCGGCTCGTCCGACGTGGTCGATCGCGGCTTTGTCACCTATTCGAACGAGGCCAAGCAGCAGATGCTGGGCGTGCCGGCCGACACGATCAAAAAGTATGGCGCTGTGAGCCGCGAGACCGCGGAAGCCATGGCGCGCGGCGCGCTTGGGGCTGGCAATGCCGATCTCGTGGTGGCCATCACCGGCATCGCCGGTCCGGGCGGAGGCAGCGCCGACAAGCCGGTCGGCCTCGTGCATGTCGCCGCCGCTTCTCGCGCTGGCGCACTCAGCCACCGCGAGATGCGCTACGGCGATATCGGGCGCAGCGCCGTGCGGCACAAGTCGGTGTTGCAGGCACTGATGATGCTCAAAGAGCTGGCGGAAAAGCGCGGGTAACTTGTTTAATAGTCATGCCGAAATTCCGGCTAAAATGCCGATGCTATGATTGTAATCCCAGCAGACTCTCCTCGCGCGGCCGCCAAGCTCTTGGTCGCGCTGGTCTGCGTATTACTCGCCGTGATTTCGGCGCGCGCGCAAGGCAAGCTTAAAGCGCACTACACGATCTCGATGACCGGCGTTACGATCGGCGAGATCGTCTGGCTGGTCGAGATCGGCGACACGCTTTACACCACCTCCGCAACCGGCAAGGCCAGCGGCGTGCTCAGCATGTTGGTGAACGGCGAAGGTTCGGTCGCGGCGCAGGGCAAGATCGCGGCTGATCGCCTCAATCCGTCGTCGTACACGTCCACCATCACCGACGACGACGGCACTATCAAATTGCAGCTGACATTCGCTGACGGCGACGCGACCGAGCAGATCACGCCGCAGCCTCCGGTGCGAGCCGATCGCGTGCCGGTGACCGACGCCGACCGCCGCGGCATCGCCGACCCGCTGAGCGCGATGTTGATTCCCACCAAGTTTGGCGGCGGCGTGCTGGCAGCTTCGGATTGCAACCGCACGCTGAAGATTTTCGATGGGCGGCGGCGCTATAACCTGGCGCTGTCCTATAACCGCATGGACAAAGTCGCGATCGAGCGCGGCTATTCCGGACCGATCCTGGTTTGCGGCGTCGTTCTGCAACCGATCGCGGGCTACCGTGCCGACAGCATGACGGTCAAATACGTCGCCGGCCGGCGCGACATGGAACTCTGGTTCGCGCCGATTGCCGGTACATCGATCATGGCGCCCGTCCGCGTGTTGATGCCGACACTGATCGGGACGCTGAAGATTCAAGCCGATCAATTCGCGGCGGCCGCATCGGCGCCCACACCAGTGCCGGTCGAGACATCACCATTGCCGCCGCCGCGCTAGCCCACATCATGCTTATGCTAGCGACGCCATGACGCTGCTACAGCCGTCCCGGCAGTTCAAAGTTTGCCGAGCAACACCAGGATCAACACTATCACCAACACAAGGCCGAGGCCGCCGCCACCGTAGTAGCCAGTCCCGTAAAACGGGCCGCCACCGAACCCGCTAAAGCCACCGAGCAACGCGATGACGATAATGATGAGCAATATGGTTCCAAGTGACATGCGCTCGTCTCCTATTGGTTGAACTCATTGAATTTCTGAATCTGCGAACTTCCAATTCGTTGCGGGTGTTGGCGACCCGCAACGCTTCCAGCCGCTAGCGATTTGCATCTCCGACCTGACAGAGCACGTGCCGAGATTGGCATTTCGCGCGCGCGTCCTCGCGGTTCTTGCCGGTCTCGGTACAGTTCGTGCGCGAGAGCGCAAACGCAAAAGCGGGACAGGCAACGTCGAACTTGTAGCCGATAAGATTCCGCCAGACCCGTTTCATTTTGTGTTTTATGGTCTCGGATTTCTGTTTGTCCTGCACGAATTCGATGGACGAAAGACCGCCTATGCGAGACAGCCCGGCGGGCGATGCGGGGCCGGCTCCGGCATGGCCACCAGGCGCGATCAGAAGGGTGCCCGCTACGGCAAGCGCTGCCAAGATTCGAGTATGGCCCATTGACGCAATCTCCTAAATTTGATGGCACTCGGATAATTCAAACGGCGAATGTATTGTTCCGTATTCGCCATGGCCGCGAATTGACCTGGATCAAACGGAAAATAAAACGAAAATCGCTGATCTTGCATGACATTGGTAGCGGCTTCGCACGGCGCCAAGCCTTAGGCAGGCTTGCGCCCGTACACTTCATCCGCCCGCTGCTCGAAGGCGGCGGCGAACTTGCGGAAGGCGGTGTCGAACAGCGCGCCCATCAGCATGGCGAGCGTCCGGCTCCTGAATTCGTAGTCGATGAAGAATTCCACCTCGCAGGCATTTTCGCCGGCCGATCGAAAGGTCCAGCGGTTCTGCAGCCGTTTGAACGGGCCATCGAGGTATTCGACCAGGACTTTTAAATTCGGCCGGTCGAGGGTGACGCGGCTGGTAAAGGTCTCGCTGATGATCTTGTAGGCAACCGTCATATCGGCGACCAGCACGGTAATGCCCTCGCCTTTGCTGGTGCGGCTTTTGATCCTGAGCGCGCTGCACAGCGGCACGAATTCCGGATATTTCTCGCCGTCGGCGACGAGATCGAACATGTCCGCTGCACTGTGGCGGACGCGGCGCTTGGTGGAGAATTGCGGCACGGCTAACGGTGCGCGCTACGCGCCGTTTTCAGGCGCGCGAAAGCCTCGCCGGCGTGATGCGACGAGCGCGTCAGCGGCGAGGCCGCCACCATCAGGAAGCCTTTGGCGTAGGCGATGGTCTCCAGCGCCTTGAATTCGTCGGGCGGAACGAAGCGCGCGACCTCGTGATGCTTGCGGGTCGGCTGCAGATATTGCCCGATGGTGAGGAAATCGACATTGGCCGAGCGCAAGTCGTCCATCACCTGCAGCACTTCGTTGCGCTGCTCGCCCAGGCCGACCATGATCCCCGACTTGGTGAACATCGAGGGATCGAGTTCCTTCACCTGCTGCAACAGCCGCAGCGAATGGAAATAGCGCGCGCCCGGCCGCACCGTCAGATAGAGCGACGGCACGGTTTCCAGATTGTGGTTGAACACGTCGGGCTTGGCGTCAACCACGATCTGCGGTGCGCCGTCCTTGCGCAGGAAATCCGGCGTCAGCACCTCGATGGTGGTCTGCGGGCAAGCGCTGCGAATGGCGCGGATGGTGGCGGCGAAATGTTGCGCGCCGCCGTCGGCGAGATCGTCGCGATCGACCGAGGTCACCACGATATGGGCCAAGCCCAGCTTGGCGGTGGCTTCGCCGACATGGGCCGGCTCGTTGGGGTCGAGCGCGCCCGGCAGTCCTGTTTTGACGTTGCAGAAGGCGCAGGCGCGCGTGCAGGTGTCGCCCATGATCATGAAAGTGGCGTGCTTTTTCTCCCAGCACTCGCCGATATTCGGGCAGCCGGCCTCCTCGCACACGGTGTGCAGGCCGTTCTCGCGCATGATGCTTTGCGTCGCGAAGTAGCCCGGGGATACCGGCGCCTTGACGCGGATCCAGTCGGGCTTCTTGGGGACGGCTGAATCCGGCCGGTGCGCCTTTTCCGGATGACGCGGACGCGGGCCATTGATGAGGTCGAGGACGACGGGCATGGACCCTACTTACGAGCGCTTTTGCGCCGCCGCAAGGCGGAGAGCCGTGCGGGAGGAGCGCATCAGGCGCGCCGGATCGCCCGCCAGATCAGCAGGAACACGATGGCGCCGATGGTGGCGGTGATGAGATTGCCCCAGAAATCCGGCATGACCTCGAGCCGGAGCTTCTCGAACAGGAAGCCGCCGACGATGGCGCCGACCAGACCGACCGCGAGATTGTAAAACAGGCCGCCGCGGCCGCCGAGGATTTGCGTCGCCAGCCAGCCGGCGATCAGCCCGATGACGATCCAGGCGAGAATGCCCATGCGTTGTCTCCTGTCGTGCGCCTACGCGGCTTTGGGCGGCATGCGGTGATTCGGTGTCGAATTGGAAATCTTCAATTCGTCCTCATTCATGTCGACGCCGACGTCGCCGAACAGCGGAGTCGACAGGTAGCGCTCGCCGGTGTCGGGCAACATGGCGAGAATGGTCGAACCGGGCGCAGCAGCCTTGGCGACTTCGAGCGCGCCGGCGAAGGTCGCGCCGGCGGTGATGCCGACGAAGATGCCTTCCTGCTGCGCCAGCGCCTTGGCGTTTTTCATCGCGTCGGCGCCGGCAATGGTGATGATGCGGCTGATCACGCCCATGTCGACCGCGTCGCCGGTGAGCTTCGGGATGAAGTCCGGGCTCCAGCCCTGCATCGGATGCGGCTTGAAGGCCGGATTGGGCTTGGCCGGCGAGCCGTCGGGATTGCGCTCCTGCGGCGTATGGCTAGTCAGCATCGGCGCGTCGGCCGGCTCGCACACGACGATCTTGGTGTCGGGCCGCTCCTTGGCGAGCACGCGGGCAACGCCCTTGAGCGTGCCGCCGGTGCCAAAGCCGGTGACCCAATAGTCGAGCTTCTCGCCTTTGAAGTCGTTGACGATCTCGCGCGCGGTGGTGCGCGAATGCATATCCGGATTGGCCTCATTCTCGAACTGGCGGGTCAAGAACCAGCCATGGGTCTTGGCGAGTTCTTGCGCCTTGTTGACCATCCCCATGCCGCGTTCGCCGGCCGGCGTGAGCACCACCTTGGCGCCGAGAAAGCGCATCAGCTTGCGGCGCTCGACGCTGAAGGTTTCCGCCATGGTCAGCACCAGCGGATAGCCCTTCTGCGCGCAGACCATGGCAAGCCCGATGCCGGTATTGCCTGAGGTCGCCTCGACCACCGTCTGCCCGGGCTTGAGCTGGCCGGATTTTTCCGCCGCTTCGATGACGCCGAGCGCCAGGCGGTCCTTGACCGAGCCGAGCGGATTGAAGGCCTCGATCTTGACGTAGAGGTTGATGCCTTTTGGGCCCAACTTGTTGATCTTGACCACGGGCGTGTTGCCAACGGTTTCGAGAATGTTTGCGAACTTGGCCATGGTATCGATCCTTCTCTACGCTACATGTTGAGCACGCGTCCATAAGCATCCAGCACCGCTTCCTTCATCATCTCCGAAAGCGTCGGGTGCGGGAAGACAGTGTGCATGAGTTCTGCTTCCGTGGTTTCCAGGTTCATCGCCACCACATAGCCCTGGATCAGTTCGGTAACCTCGACGCCGACCATGTGGGCGCCGAGCAATTGCCCGGTCTTCTTGTCGAAGATCACTTTGACCAGGCCATGGTCCTCGCCGAGCGCAATCGCCTTGCCATTGCCGACGAAGGGAAAGCGGCCGACACGGATGTCGATCTTTTTATCCTTGGCCGCCTGTTCGGTCAGGCCGACCGAGGCGATCTGCGGCGAGCAATAGGTGCAGCCGGGGATCAGCAGCTTGTTCATCGGATGCGGCTGCAGGCCCTTGATCGCCTCGATGCAGACCACGCCTTCGTGCTCGGCCTTGTGCGCCAGCATGGGCGGGCCGGAGACGTCGCCGATGGCGTAGATGCCGGGCACGTTGGTCTTGCTGAAGGGATCGACCACGACACAGCCGCGCTCGGTTTTCAGCCCAAGCTTTTCCAGCCCGAGATTTTCGATATTGCCGACCACGCCGACGGCGGAGATCACGCGCTCGGCGGTGATGGTTTGTGTCTTGCCGCCCTCCTCGATGGTGGCGGTGACGCTGTCGGCTTTCTTGTCGAGCTTGCTGACCTTGGCGCTGGTCAGAATCTTGATGCCTTGCTTCTCGAAGCTCTTGCGCGCGAAAGTTTGAATCTCTTGGTCCTCGACCGGCAGGATTTGCGGCAGCACCTCGACCACGGTCACTTCGGCGCCAAGCGTGCGATAGAACGAGGCGAACTCGATGCCGATGGCGCCGGAGCCGATCACCAGCAGCGATTTCGGAATGCTGGGCGGCGCCATAGCCTCGAAATAAGTCCAGACCAGTTTCTTGTCCGGCTCCAGGCCGGGCAGCACGCGCGGCCGCGCGCCGGTGGCGATGATGATGTGTTTCGCTTGATACGTGCCGGGCGGAAGCGCGCCTTTCGGCGCTTCGCTTTTAGAGGCCTTCACCGTCACCTTGCCGGGCGCGTCGATCACGGCCTCGCCCCAGATGATCGATACTTTATTCTTTTTCATTAGGAAGCCGACGCCGTCGTTGAGCCGCTTGGCCACCGCGCGCGAGCGCTTCACCACGGCCGCGGGGTCGTAGGCGATATTGTCGGCTTTCAGCCCATAGTCCTTGGCGTGCTGCATGTAATGAAAGATCTCGGCCGAGCGCAACAGTGCCTTGGTCGGGATGCAGCCCCAGTTGAGGCAGATGCCGCCGAGATAGTCGCGCTCGACGATGGCGGTCTTGAAGCCGAGCTGAGCGGCGCGGATCGCGGTGACATAGCCGCCGGGGCCGGAGCCGATGATCAGAACGTCGAAACTCGTGTCAGCCATGCCGTCCTTCACCTCCGCACCGACCCCGATTGAATGTAACCCAATTTAGGCATGTAATGGTCGCAATAACACCGGGAGAGACGCCATGAGCAGAACCATCGGCCGCGTTGCGGCTATCGCAGTTTTTCTGATCGCACAAGCACATTCGCCTTTGCCGCCGAACTCAAAGTGATCAGCACGCCGGCTCTGTCCGAGGTCTGGACCGAGTTGAAGCCGAAATTCGAGGCAACCGGCCACAAGATCACGCTGGTGTCTCTGGCGTCCGGCGCGATCACCAAAAAGGTCATGGAAGGCGAAACCGCCGATGTGTTGTTCTCCACCACTGGCGGCATCGAAACCCTGGCCAAGGATGGCAAAGTCGTTGCGGGTACCGGCACCGCGATAGCCAACTCCGGCATGGGCGTTGCTGTGCTCAAGGGCGCACCGAAGCCGGACATCTCGACGCCGGAGAAATTCAAGCAGGTGCTGCTCAACGCCAAAGCGGTCGCCTATACCGATCCGGCGGGCGGCGGCGCCAGCGGCGCCTATATGGTCAAGCTGCTGGAAAAGCTTGGCATCACCAACGAGATTAACGCCAAAGCCAAGCTCGCGCATGGCGTGCCGTCCGCTACTTTGGTGGTGAAGGGCGAAGCCGACATTGCGATCCAGCAATTGCCCGAACTGCTGGCCGTACCAGGCGTTGAAATCGTCGGACCGCTGCCCGGCAATTTGCAGAATGTGACGCCATTCGCCGCCGGCGTGCATGTCAGCAGCCAGAACGCGGACGCTGCCAAGGCACTGATTAAGTTCTTCCAAACCACGGAAGCGATCGCGATCATCAGGTCGAAGGGATTGGAACCGCCGGCGGCGGTGAAAGCGTCGTAAACGCTCCGCGTCCGGATTTCGGCTATAGCGTCTTGGTGGCGAGGTAAAACGGCGCCACGATGTTCTTGAAGCTGATCGCCACCGTGTCTTCCACGGCGAGCGCGCCGTGCAGCACGTTGGACGGATGGTAGCTGACATCGCCGGGGCCGATCTCGTAGGTTTCGCCGCCGACCGTCATGCGCATGCGGCCGCTCACCACATAGATCGCCTGCTCTTCCGCATGCTGGTGCGGCCGCGCGCTGTCGCCGGCTTTCCAGTTCATCTGCATGATCTCGATCGACTTGCCGCGCACCACCGGCCCGCGCGCGTCGGAATGCGTCGGGGTGACCAGATGATCCTTGTCGGTGTCGAGCGTTACGCGCGGCATACAAACCTCCTGCTATTCAAATTGGCGATCACCACCATCACGGCGATTGTCCGCTTCGCGCGTCGACGATCCGTCTAATTTTCTCGAAGACCTCATCTGGATTAGCAATATCACGTACGCTCACACCGCTGGCTGAAACATTGCCGAAACCAAGCGCGACAAAGGGATTGAAATTAGCCGTCGATCCAGTCGCCAGGGTGGCCAGGTAAATCGTTCCGAGACCGTAGATGCGTTGTAGTACACCCTTGCGCAGCGTCACCTCTTTCACATCCCGGAACTTGATGACCTTCTTGTTGATCGAGAAGAAATCTTCGTCAAATTCAAGCCGATCCGAATAAAATCGATACTCGGTGCGCGCATAATTGAGTTTCTTGCCAACATAGGCGACAACTGGAATGCCGACAAAGGCCGCTGCGCCAAAAACAATAAATGGAACTCGCGAATTGAGCGCAAGGAAGCTGGACGACATTCCACCAAAAAATCCGCCGTTCCAAAAAGTAAAGAAGAGCTGGAGCGGCAATTGGATCAGCAATGTGATCCAACCGATAAACACCGGCCGTAGCGAGAACGCTGAATTATCGGTCGCCATGCCCGTCTCCTAGATTGCGACAATTCCGATGCGAGGTGATGGTCACACCACCATCATCACCGGGTTTTCGATCAGCTTCTTGAAGGCGCCGAGCATTTCGGCACCGAGCGCGCCGTCGACCGCGCGATGATCGGTGGAGAGCGTCACCGTCATGATATTGGCGACGGCAAGCTGGCCGTTGCGCACCACCGCGCGCTCGTCGGCCGCACCGACCGCCAGGATGGTGGCGTGCGGCGGGTTGATCACCGCGGCAAAATCTTTGATGCCGTACATCCCTAAGTTGGAGATCGCGGTCGAGCCGCCCTGATATTCGTGCGGCTTCAAGTGGCGCGTGCGGGCGCGCGCGGCGTAGTCCTTCATCTCGTTGGAAATCGTCGAGAGCGATTTTGCCTCGGCGTGGCGCACCACCGGCGTGATCAGCCCGCCGGGGATCGCCACCGCGACGCCGACGTCGGAATGCCTGTGGTGCAACATGCCGGTTTCGGTCCAGGTCACATTGGCGTCGGGCACGCGTTGCAGCGCGAGCGCCAGCGCCTTGATGACGAAGTCGTTGACCGAAATCTTGTAGGCCGGCTTGCCGTCCTTGACCGGCGCGGCGGCGTTGATTTCCTCGCGCGCGGCCAGCAGCTTGCCGATGTCGCAATCGAGCGTGAGATAGAAATGCGGAATAGTCTGCTTCGACAGCGTGAGCCGCTGCGCGATGATCTTGCGCATCGAATCGTGCGGGACGAAATTGTAGGAGCCGTCTTCGTAGAGCGCGCGAACCTGCGCGTCGGAGGGTGACGCCGCCATCGGCATAGCCGCCGCCGGCGCGGCGCCGGGCGCGCGCAATCCCTTGCCGGATTTCGCGGCGTCGATATCGCGCGCGATCACCCGGCCATGCGGGCCTGAGCCCTGCACGCGGTTGAGGTCGATATTGGCTTCCTTCGCGAGGCGTCGTGCGAGGGGGGAAGAGAAGATGCGGTTGCTTGCGGACACGCTCGGGCCTGCGTCCTTCGAGACGGCACTCCGCGCCACCTCAGGACGAGGAGCAGGTTTAGGCACGGGTTGCGACGCTTTCTTCGCCTCATCCTGAGGAGCCCGCGCAGCGGGCGTCTCAAAGGATGAGGCGGCAGGCTTAGGTGCCGGCGCACTCTTCGCGCCCGCCGCCGCCGCCTTTACGTCCTCGCCCTCAGCCGCAAGCACCGCGATTACCGCATTCACCGCCACGTCTTGCGTGCCTTCCGGCACCACGATCTTGGCGAGCGTGCCCTCGTCGACCGCCTCGTATTCCATTGTCGCCTTGTCGGTCTCGATTTCCGCGATGATGTCGCCCGACTTGATCTTGTCGCCCTCCTTCTTGAGCCAACGCGCCAGCTTGCCCTTTTCCATGGTGGGCGACAGCGCCGGCATGAGGATGTTGGTGGGCATGGCGCGCTACCGGTAGCAAACGGCTTTGGCCGCTTCGATGACTTCGGCGACCGAGGGCAGCGCGAGCTTCTCGAGATTGGCGGCGTAAGGCATCGGCACTTCCTTGCCCGACACGCGCGCAACCGGCGCGTCCAAGTAATCGAAGGCATGCTCCATGATGCGGGCGGCGATCTCGGCGCCGACGCCGGACTGTTGCCAGCCCTCTTCGACCGTGACCGCGCGTCCGGTCTTCTGCACCGAGGCGACGATGGTCTCGGTGTCCATCGGCTTGAGCGTGCGAAGATCAATGACTTCCGCCTCGATGCCGTCCTTGGCCAACTCCTCGGCGGCTTTCAGCGCATAGCTCATGCCCATCGACCAGGCCACGATGGTCACGTCGCTGCCGGCGCGCGCGATTTTCGCCTTGCCGATCGGCAAAACAAAATCGTCAAGCTTGGGCACCGGCGAGGAGTGGCCGTAAAGGATTTCGTTTTCAAGAAACAGCACCGGATTGGGATCGCGGATTGCGGCCTTGAGCAATCCCTTGGCGTCGGCGGCATTGGAAGGCGCGATCACCTTCAGGCCGGGAATGTGCGAGAACCAGGACGAGTAGTCCTGGCTGTGCTGGGCGGCGACGCGGGCGGCGGCGCCGTTCGGGCCGCGGAACACGATTCCGCAGCCCATCTGGCCGCCCGACATATAGAGCGTCTTGGCGGCCGAATTGATCAGCTGGTCCATCGCCTGCATGGCAAAGTTGAAGGTCATGAATTCGACGATCGGCTTGAGGCCGGCGAGCGCCGCGCCGATGCCCAAGCCGGCAAAGCCGTGCTCGGTGATCGGCGTGTCGATCACGCGCTTGTCGCCAAACTCCTGCAGCAGTCCTTGCGTGACCTTGTAGGCGCCCTGATATTCGGCGACCTCCTCGCCCATCACGAACACGTCCTTGTCGCGCCGCATCTCCTCGGCCATGGCGTCGCGCAGCGCTTCGCGCATGGTTATGGTGACCATCTCGGTGCCGTCGGGAATGTCGGGATCGCTGGCGGCGTGCGCGGCCGGCGCCTCGGGCGCAGCTTTCGGCGCCGGCTTGGCTCCGGATTTTTCCGCTTTCACGGCAGGTGCAGGCTTCGCGGGCGCCGGCTTACTGTCCTTGATTGCCGATTTGTCCTCGCCGTCGCCGAGGATCAGAGCGATCGGGGTATTCACCGCCACATCGGCGGTGCCAGCCGGCACCAGAATTTTTCCGAGCGTGCCCTCGTCCGCCGCTTCCACCTCCATGGTGGCCTTGTCGGTCTCGATTTCCGCAATGATGTCGCCCGACTTGACGCGGTCGCCCTCCTTCTTGAGCCACTTGGCGAGGTTGCCCTTTTCCATCGTGGGCGACAGCGCGGGCATGAGCACTTCGATCGGCATAAGCGCTACTGTTCCACAAACAGATCAGCGATAAACGTCAGCATAAAGCTCGGACACGTCCGGCTCCGGATCGTGGGTGGCGAATTCCGCCGCCTGATTGATCAGATCGCGCACTTCGCCGTCGATCTTTTTCAGCTCGTCTTCCTTGGCGAATTTCTTCTCGAGGATGCGGTGGCGCGCCATGTCGATCGGATCGTGCAGTGTGCGCACTTCCTCCACCTCCTCGCGCGTGCGGTATTTCGCCGGGTCCGACATCGAGTGGCCGCGGTAGCGGTAGGTCAGCATTTCCAGAATATAGGGCCCCTTGCCGGCGCGGCACCAGGCGGCAGCCTTCGCGCCCGCCGCCTTGACCGCGCGCACGTCCATGCCGTCCACCTGCTCGCCGGGAATGTTGAACGACAGTCCGCGCCGCGACAGGTTCACCTCGGCCGAGGAGCGCGTGATCGCGGTGCCCATGGCGTAGCGGTTGTTCTCGATCACGTAGATCACCGGCAGCTTCCAGAGCGCGGCCATGTTGAAGCTCTCGTAGACCTGGCCCTGGTTGGCGGCACCGTCGCCGAAATAGGTGACGGAAATATTGTCGTTGCCGCGGTAGCGATTGGCGAAAGCCAGGCCGGTTCCGATCGGCACCTGCGCGCCGACGATGCCGTGGCCGCCGAAGAAGCCCCGCTCGACGCTGAACATGTGCATCGAGCCGCCCTTGCCCTTGGAATAGCCATGGGTGCGCCCGGTGAGTTCCGCCATCACGCCCTTGGGGTCCATGCCGCAGGCGATCATGTGGCCGTGGTCGCGATAGCCGGTGATCACCTCGTCGCCGTCCTTCAGCGCCATCTGCATGCCGACCACCACGGCCTCCTGGCCGATATAGAGGTGGCAGAAGCCGCCAATCAGGCCCATGCCGTACATCTGCCCCGCCTTCTCCTCGAAGCGGCGGATGGTCAGCATGGTGCGGTAGGCGGAAAGCTCCTCGTCCTTGCTGAAATTGGCGACCGGAGTGGCCGGCTCTTTGGCATCGGCGCTCGGGTTTTTCTTGGCGACCGCCATTGGCACTCCCTGCGAAAGCGTTCGGGCAATTGTGACGGGGGCGCCGGTTCGGCTTTGCGACCCCCCAATAGCTTAAATCGGTTAGGGGCGGAAGCGCGAGGCCGCCCGGCGGCATTGCGGAAAAGACCCGGAAATTGGCTGAAAATTACCAGCCGAGCGGTGGATAACGATGCGTTCCCCGGATGCGGCGCAGCACGTAGCGTCAGCGGAGTGGTGCGCCGCTGATCCGGGTTCCAGCTAAGAACCGGGGTCACGGTTCTGCAGCGCACCACTTCGTGCTGCGCTGCGCCCGGGACACGTCCCAGAGCTAGCGCGCCGGCAGCAGCAGGGTCAGGTCACGCGGGTCGGCGAGCCCGAGCAGCGCACGGGCGCGCTCGTCCAGCATGTCGGGGTCGATGCGGTCGGCGCGCAGCAGCGCCACCCGCCGCTCCCACAGCGCGCGCTCGGCTTTCAAATGCTTGAGATCGCCCTGCATGGTCGCCATCTGCTGGTCGAGGTCAGCTTGCGCGCGCAGGCCATGATTGCCGG
>CABECD010000128.1_pt1 | contig 12743 bp, 11 predicted proteins | sample 3132731 | NCBI WGS metagenome assembly CABECD01 (sample SAMEA5534347, study PRJEB31848) | metagenome | biome: tundra; feature: field; material: soil | place: USA | collected 2013-05 | depth 0.45 m | reverse complement strand
GCACTCTACGACAAGGGCATGGCGATGCGGCGCAAGGTGCTGGGCGACGAATATGTCGATCGCGCGGTCGCCAACACCGACGATTTCAATCGCCAATTCCAGGAACTGCTCAACACCTATTGCTGGGGCGCGATATGGGGCGACGACGCTCTGAAACCGCGCGACCGCAGCCTGCTCAATCTCGGCATGATCGCCTGCCTCGGCCGCATGCACGAATTCGAGGCGCATTTCCGCGGCGCGCTGCGCAATGGGCTGACGCCGACGGAACTCAGCGCCGTCTTGCGGCAGATCGCGGTCTATTGCGGCTTCCCGGCCGCGGTCGACTGCCAGCGCGTGGCCAAGCAGGTTTTGGCGGCGGAAGCCAAGAAAACATGACGAAAATCCAAGGCGTCACGGCAGAATCACGTTATTGAGATAGCCGTATTCTTGTCTTGAATGTGCCTTCATCCCGAGGCAATCCAGGCCGCGGGACGGCTGGGGCATTGGCGCTCCGGTCCAAAGGTGGATGATGATCCGACGCTACGGACTTTTCCTGCTGACGCTGCCGGTCGCGGCGGTCTTTTCGGCCGCGCCCGCCGTCGCGCAGTATTATTCGCCGCCGCCGCCGGGCTACCAGCGGATCGCTCCGCCGCCGGGCGCTTATTACGACGACCGGCTGCCGCCGCCCGCCTTTTGGAACGACGACGATGACGACGATCAACCGGCGCGCCGGCCGTATCGCTCGCCGCAGCTGAGCCAGGTTCCGCCAGGCCAAGCCGGCGCCCCCAACCGGATTCTGCCCTATCCGGACGAGGCCGACGCGCCGCCGCCACCCGACTTTGCCCCGCCCAGCGGGCGCCCGCCGCTCTCAGGCCATCAGCTCGACCAGCAGGCGCCGCCAGCCGCCGCGCCAGCGCCGGCCGCCACCCGCGATCCAGATGAGGTCCGCCCGCCGGGCGCGATCGGTTCCGCGCCTAGTGCGACGCCGCAGCCGGCACCGCCGGGCGCGACCGCCGCGCTGCCGCCGGAGGATCAGCCCGAGCAAGGCAAGCCCAAGGAACTGGCGCCCAATCTCAAGAAGCAGATGGTGACGCTCTCCACCAAGGAGCCGGCCGGCACCATCATCATCGACACGCCGAACACCTACCTCTATCTGGTGCTCGGCGGCGGCAACGCGCTGCGCTACGGCATCGGCGTTGGGCGCGAGGGCTTCACCTGGGCGGGCACCGAGCGCATCTCCAAGATGAAGGATTGGCCGGACTGGTTTCCGCCGTCGGAGATGATCGAGCGCCAGCCTTATCTGCCGCGCATGATGGCGGGCGGACCGGGCAATCCGCTCGGCGCGCGCGCGCTTTATCTCGGGCACACGCTGTACCGCATCCACGGCACCAACCAGCCCTCGACCATCGGTACGTTCGTGTCGTCCGGCTGCATCCGGCTGCTCAACGAAGACATCGAGGACCTGTACAGCCGCGTTCAGGTCGGCACGCGCGTCGTCGTCATGCCCGGCAAGGCGCCGGAGACAGCGGCTAATGGCGCCACGGCGCCGAACGCGGAACCGGCGAACCCGATGGCGCCGCCGCCGCACAACGGCACCGCGGTTTCCGCATCGCCGCTGCCGCCGGCGCGCTAAGCGCGCCCGTTTCCCGCAACGCTTACTTTCGCGAGCCTTGTGACCGCCTCGATCAGCGCGCCGGGGTCGGCGCCGCCTTTGCCGGCGATATCGTGCGCGCTGCCATGCGCCACCGACGAGAACAGGATCGGCGAGCCGATCGACAGCCCGGCGGTGCGGTTGAAGGCTTGCAGCTTGGCGGCGATGTGGCCCTGGTCGTGCAGCATAACAATATATGCGTCGCAGCCTTTCTTACGGAACATGGTGTCGGCGCCGAACGGGCCGGACGCCTCGATGCCGGACTTGGCCGCAGCTTGAATCGCTGGCGCGATGATCTCGATTTCCTCAGCTCCAAACATGCCGCCTTCGCCGGCGTGCGGATTGAGCCCGCTGACGAAAATCTTCGGCCGCGCGATGCCGAACTGTTTGAGCGCGGCGTCGGTGACGCGGATCACGCGCTCGACCCGCTCCGGCGTAATCAAGGCGACCGCTTCGCGCACGCTGACATGCAGGGTGGCGTGAGCGATGCGCACGTCGTCGAAGCAGATCATCAGATAGACGTCGTTGACCGGCGTTCCCGTTTCACGCGCGACGAACGAGGGATAGCCGTCGAAGGCGATGCCGGCAGCCTGGATCGAGCGTTCGGTCTGCGGCGCCGCCACCACCGCCTCGACGTCGCCGGCGAGCGCAGCCTTGATCGCGCGGCGGGCGCTGCTCAGCGAGGCGCGGCCGTAAGCGGCATCGACCTTGCCGAATATCACCGGCACGTTGGCGCCGTCGCCGGCATCGAGCAGGTTAATCGCGCCGTCCGACCAGTCGGCATCGCCGGCTTTGCCGACGACGTTCCACTGCGGCGCGAGACCAGCGGCTTTGGCATGCAGTTCCATGGCCGCCGGGTCGCCCACTAGCAAGGGCCGGCACAGGGCGCGCACCCGCGCGTCGAGCGCGGCCTTGAGCGCGATTTCCGGGCCGATCCCGGCCGGGTCTCCGGTCGCAATGGCGATCCGCGGCAAGTTCATGGTCGTCTTTCCCGGCAAGCGCGAGTGCCTATAATGGCCAGCCCGCGTTGCCGCGGAAGCATAACAAAGTTCGAGGAAACGTCGCCATGATGTCGCGTGAACAAAACGACCAGTTGAGCCGCATCGGCCCGGGCGCGCTGATGGGCAAGCTGTTGCGTCGCTACTGGGCGCCGTTTCTGCTGGCGGCGGAAATTCCCGAGCCGGACTGCCCGCCGGTGCGGGTCAAGCTGATGGGCGAGCGCCTGATCGCCTTCCGCGACAGCAAGGGGCGCATCGGCCTGATCGACGAGTTCTGCGCCCATCGCGGCGCTTCGCTGTGGTTCGGCGAAAGCGAAGACTGCGGCATCCGCTGCCACTATCACGGCTGGAAATACGACGTCACCGGGCAGTGCGTCGATCTGCCGTCGGAACCGGAGGAGTCGGGGTTCCGCAAGAACGTCAAATTGAAATCCTATCCCTGCATCGAGAAGGCCGGGATGATCTGGGCCTATATGGGTCCGCCCGCCTTGCAGCCGCCGCCGCCGGCGCTGGAATGGACCGAGGTGGCGCCCGAGCAGCGTTTCGTCACCAAGCGGCTGCAGGAATGCAACTACCTGCAGGCGATGGAAGGCGGCATCGACTCCAGCCACGTGTCCTGGCTGCACGGCAGTGAGCTCGACAAGGATCCGTTGTTCAAGGGCAGCAAGGGCAACGAGTACAATGCCAAGGACCGCATGCCGCTGTTCGAGGTCAAGGAATTTTCCGGCGGGTTGCTGATCGGCGCGCGCCGCAATGCCGACGCCGGCAAATATTACTGGCGCATAACGCCCTGGATCATGCCCTGGTACACCATCATTCCGCCGCGCGCGGGACATCCCCTGGGCGCGCACGCCTGGGTGCCGATCGACGACGAGACCTGCTGGGCCTGGAGCATCAACTATCACCCCAAGCGCGCGCTCACCAAAGCGGAAGTCTCGGCGATGCAGGACGGCGAGGGCATTCACGTCAAATACGTGCCCGGCACATTCATTCCGCTCGCCAACAAATCGAACAACTATTTGATGGACCGCGAGGCGCAAGCGGCCGGCCATAGCGCCACCGGCGTCGACGGCATCGCCATGCAGGATGCCTCGATTCAGGAAAGCATGGGCGCGATCCAGGACCGCACCCAGGAGCACCTGTGCGCGACCGACGCCGGCATCATCATGACGCGCAAGCTGATGTTGCGCGCGGCTAAGGCCGCGGCCGAAGGCAAGCCGGTGCCGGCGACCGAGCCGCAGGCGCAGCGCGTGCGCTCGGTGGCGATCGAGCTCGGCCAGGGCGTCTCGTTCAGTGAAGGCGCCAAGCACGGGCTCTACGCCGAACTGGGCACCGAACCGATGTCCGTTTAGTGTTGTGGTACCGTCGCCCTTCGAGGCTCGCTTCGCTCGCACCTCAGGATGACGGATGAAAGGCTTTTGAACATGCCGCACTACACCGCGCTGGTCACGCTGTTGGCCGTTGTTCTGTATTTTTACACCGGGCTGCTGGTCGCCAAGGCACGGCAGAAATTCGGCGTCTTCGCACCGGCGACCACCGGTAATCCTGATTTCGAGCGCGTGTTCCGCGTGCAGATGAATACGCTGGAATGGATGCCGATCTTCCTGCCGCTGCTTTGGTTTTTTGTGCTCTATGTCAACGATTGGGGCGCCGCGCTGCTGGGGCTAGTCTGGATCGTCGGCCGGATCATCTACATCCGCGGCTACGCCGCAGCGGCGGACAAGCGCCACCGAGGCTTCGCGCTGCAAGCCTTTGCCTGCGGCGCGCTTTTTATCGGAACTCTGGCCGGCATTTTCTGGCGCCTGGCGCACGGCGGGTGACACGAACGATCGCCGCGACTTTCACTCCGCCGCGCTGACCGCTAGCTTGCCGATGGCCGCGTTTACGCGCGGCATCACCTGCTCGGCCAAAAGCTGCATTGCGCTTGTCAACGCTAAATACTGGAATTGGCCGCTGCCTGCCAAGTTGTACCCACTCTACCCACAGGCGGCCGGCACCCCGTTTCGGAACCAGCCGGCAAAAGACTAGGTTGGCGGCCAGGACGCATTCGATTCGCTCGGGAGTTAAGCCCATGATGCGCTGGTTTCATGCCTTGATGCCGAAGGAGGAGCGCTTCTTCGACCTGTTCGCGCGCCATTCGCAGGCCGTGCTGGCCGGCGCCGAGGCCCTGCGGGCGATGCTGGAGGGCGGCACGGCGATACAGCGCAATTACCAGATCGTCATGGACCGCGAGCAGGACGCCGACGACGTCACCCGCGAGGTGCTGATCGCGGTGCGCCGCACCTTCATCACGCCGTTCGACCGTGGCAATATCCGCGACCTGATCACCTCGATGGATAATACCATCGACCAGATGCAGAAGACCGCCAAGGGTATCAAGCTGTTCGACGTGACCGAGTTCACGCCGCAGATGAAGGACATGGCGGACGCGATCGTGAAATGCGCCCACCTGGTGCAGGAAGCCGTTCCGCTGCTGCGTTCGATCAGTTCGGAAGCTGTGCATATCAGCACGTTGACCGAACGGATTTCGCAGCTCGAAGGCCACGCCGACGAGTTGCACGATATCGGCCTCACGACTCTCTATAAGACCCACGTGAACTCAAATCCGATGGCCTTCTTCGTCGGCAACGAGGTCTACGATCATCTGGAGAAGGTCGTGGACCGTTTCGACGACGTGGCCAACATCATGCACGGCATCGTCATCGAGCATGTTTAACTAAACGATCCGAGGCCGAACGACGATGGACGCCGCCGCGCTCACTCTGCCATTCCTGTTCGCGCTGATCGCCGTCGCGCTGGCGTTCGACTTTCTCAACGGCATGAACGATGCCGCGAATTCGATTGCGACGATTGTGTCGACGCGCGTTTTGCGGCCGCAATACGCGGTTGCCTGGGCGGCATTTTTTAATTTTATCGCATTCCTGTTCTTTGGACTGCATGTCGCCGAAACGGTCGGCCGGGGGATTGTCGAGGCGGATGTCGTCAATTCACGCGTGATCTTCGGCGCGCTGGCCGGCGCGATCGTCTGGCAAATTTTTACCCAACGGCTGGGAATTCCGTCGTCGAGTTCGCACGCGCTGATCGGCGGTTTGGTCGGGGCCGGTCTCGCCAAGGCGGGGATCCACGCGGTGGTTTGGTCCGGCGTCGGCAAGACCGTCGCCGCCATCTTTCTGTCGCCGGGGCTGGGCTTGCTGCTCGCGTTGCTGCTCATGCTGATGGTGTCGTGGATTTTCGTCCGGTCGGCGCCGTATGGCGTTGATAATCTTTTCCGCCGCATTCAGTTCGTATCGGCATCGTGTTATGCGCTCGGCCATGGCGGCAACGACGCGCAGAAGACCATGGGCATCATCGCCGTGCTGCTCTATTCGCAAGGCACCCTGGGGGCGAAATTCTACGTCCCTTTCTGGGTGGTGATCGCGTGCCAGATCGCGATGGCGGCCGGGACGATGGCCGGCGGCTGGCGCATCGTCAAAACCATGGGCTCGAAGATCACGCGGCTGACCCCGATGCAGGGCTCCTGCGCGGAAACCGCCGGCTCCGTCATGCTGTTCACGGCGACCTATCTCGGCATTCCGGTGTCGACCACACACACGATCACCGGCTCGATCATCGGTGTGGGCGCGGCGAAAAAAGTGTCGGCGGTGCGCTGGGCCGTCGCCAAAGAAATCGTAACCGCTTGGATCATTACGATCCCCGCGTCCAGCTTGCTGGGCGCTCTGTTCTACTGGCTGTCCGGTTTATTTAGCTAATCAGGCCGCGACGCGGGCGAGGAAGCCCTCAACCTCGTGGCGCAGCTCGGCGGCGGCGGCTTCCACCGCCTGCGAGGCGCTGAGCACGCTTTCGGCCGACTGGCGGGTCTCGCTGGCGGCGCCGGTGACATTGCCGAGCACGGACACCACCAGCTTGGCGCCGTCGGCGGCGCTGGCGACGTTCTGCGAAATCTCGGCCGTCGCCGCGCTCTGTTCGTGCACGGCGGCCGAGACGGCGCTGGTGCAGCTGTCGATTTCCTGCATGCGGCTCGAGATGCGGCCGATCGCATCGACGGCGCTGCCGGTCGACGTCTGCACCGCGCCGATCAGCTTGGAAATATCCTCAGTCGCCTTGGCGGTCTGCACCGCCAGCGATTTGACTTCCGAGGCGACCACGGCGAAGCCCTTGCCGGCCTCGCCGGCGCGCGCGGCCTCGATCGTGGCATTGAGCGCGAGCAGGTTGGTCTGGCCGGCAATGGTGCGGATCAGCTTGACTACGTCGCCGATCTTCTGCGCGGCCTGCGACAGCGCGGTGATCTGCGCATTGGTCCCTTGCGCCTCGCTCACCGCCGCGCGCACAATATCGGTGGTCAGGGCGAGCTGGCGGCTTATTTCTCCGATCGAACTGCTTAATTCATCGGCGGCGACCGCGGCGGTCTCCACATTGGTGCTGGCTTCGTTGGAGGCCAATACCGCGCTCTCCGCGCGCTGCGAGGTTTGGCCGGAACTCGCCAGCAGCGTGCTGGCGGTGGAGCGCATGGCCATCGCGCCGTCGGTCACCGTGCGCAGGTGATCCTCGACGCGCTGGCGGAAGGCGGCGATCGCCTGCTCGATGATGGAGCGGCGCTGCTGCTGCTCCTGCATCGAGGCGCGTTCGCGTTCGGCGTCGCGCCGTTCGGTGATGTCCTCATGGGTCGCCACCCAGCCGCCGTCCACCATCGGCCGATTGATGACGGCGACCACGCGTCCGGTCGCGGATTTGACTTCCGCGGTGGTCGTCTTGCCGAGCGCCATGGCGGCGACCAGCCCGTGTCGGTATTCGTCGGGATCGCGCGAGAAGCTGCCGTTGGCGACGCGGAATTCGAGCAGGCTGGCGAGCGTGCGGCCCGGCTTCACGACCTCGTCGGGCAGTTGATACAAATCCATGTAGCGGCGATTGCAAACGACCAGCCGCTCGTGGCGGTCGAACATGCACAGGCCCTGCACATATTGTTGATCGCGACGCGCATGCGCTTGTTGTCGACTTGTATCCGGCGGGTGATGGCGATGCCGGCGAGCAGCATCGCCAGCACCGTGGTCAGGCCGGCGCAGAAGGCCGATACCAGCAATTCGGGCGCCGCGGCGACCCGCGCGCCGAGCGGCACGACATAATGGAACAGCGCGAAGCTCGCCGGAAAGCAGACGCAGCCGATCAGCGCGACTAAACGCCAATCGCGCGGGATTTCTGATGCGGAAGCTGCGGCCATGCTGGTGCCCGGGTCGGCTTCACGCTATTCCCCTACCGGTTGTTTTGCAGTTAATTGCTTGCAGTTGAGCGGTTAAGCGAAGATTAACGGCTAAGTCGGGAGGGCAGCGGATGGCGAAGCTGCGGGCGGTCGAATGCCGCGAATTCATCAAGGCGAGCGCCAAGAACCGGCTTTAAATCGGAGTTTCATCATGACGAGTTCGACTGCCGCCATCGCAACATCCGCCTGGGCCGGGCGCGTCGAAGACGACGCGCTGCTGCGCGGCGCCGGGCGTTTCGGCGACGACGTCAAGCCCGCGGGCGCCTTGGCCGCCTATTTCGTGCGCTCGCCGCACGCCTTCGCCACTATCGAGCACATCGACGTTGCGGCGGCGAAAAGCGCGCCGGGCGTGGTCGCGGTATTTACCGCCGCCGATCTGGCCGAGGCGCATTATCATTCCATCTCGCATCCGCATCCGATTCCCGGCCGCGGCGGCAAGGTCGCGGTTTCGCCGCACCGGCCGTCGCTGGCTTCAAGCCGCGTGCTGCATGTGGGAGAGCCGGTGGCGATGGTGATCGCGACCAGCGCGCAGGCGGCGCAGGACGCCGGCGAAAAAGTCGCGGTCGATTACCAGCCGCTCGACGCCGTGACCGATGTGCGCGCGGCCGCAGCAATCGGCGCGCCGCAGCTTTGGCCGGAAGCGCCCGGCAATATCGGTTTCGATTGGAGCGCGCCGGCCGATCACACCCCGGGTTCGGAGGGCAAAAAGCAGGCCGCGCTCGATCACGCCTTCAGGGACGCCGCCCATGTGGTGCGCGTCGAGCTGGTCAATCAGCGCCTGGTGGCTGCCTCGCTTGAGCCGCGCACGGCGACCGCGAGCTACGACGCCGGCCAGAAGCAGTTCACGCTACGCTGCGGCACGCAAGGCGTTGCCGCCGTGCGCGGCCAGGTCGCCGGCGCCATGGGCATCAAGCCGGAGCAACTGCGCATCCTCACCGACGATCTCGGCGGCGCCTTCGGCATGAAGGGCTGGTGCTATCCGGAATACGTGCCCATGCTGCACGCCGCGCGCGCGCTTGGAAAGCCGATCCACTGGGTCTCGACCCGTTCGGAGGCTTTCGTCTCCGACAACCAGGGCCGCGACTCGTTCTGGAGCGCGGAGCTTGCGCTCAACAAGCGCGGCCGCTTTCTCGCGCTGCGCGTCAACTGCCTCGGCAATGTCGGCGCCTATATCACCGGCGTCGCGCATTTCGTCTTCACCATGCACATCTCCGGCTGCCTGCCGACGATCTACGACATCCCGCACGCACAGGTGAACACCCGCTGCGTGCTCACCAATACGCTGCCGACCGGGCCCTATCGCGGCGCCGGGCGTCCGGAGGCGAGCTATCTGATGGAGCGGCTGATCGATGCCGCCGCCGACCAAACCGGCATCGACGCCGCCGAATTGCGCCGGCGCAATCTGATTGTGCCCGAAAAAATTCCCTACACCACTGCCTTCGGTAACACCTATGACAGCGGCGACTTTCCGGCGATCTTCGAGCGCGCGCTTGTGGTCGGCGATTATGCCGGCTTTGCCGCGCGCAGGAAGGCGGCAAAAAAAACCGGCAAGCTGCGCGGCATCGGCATCGGCTGCTATCTGGAGATCGCCGGCGCGTTCCCCGAAGAAGCCGCGCGCATTACGTTTCCCGGCGGCAATGCGGTCAATGTGAGCATCGGCGCCGGCGCCAGCGGGCAGGGACATCAAACGGTGTTCGGCCGCGTGGCGGCGCGCCGGCTCGGCATCGCGCCCGCGGCGGTGACGGTAACTTCCGGCGATTCCGCGCGCGACGTTCCTGGATTCGGCGCCGTCGCCTCGCGCTCGGCCATGTATGTCGGTGGCGCGATTGCCGTCACCGCCGACAAGGTGATCGAGAAAGGCAAGCGCGTGGCGGCCATGCTGCTGCAGGCGGCGGATGGCGATGTGGATTATCGCGACGGAAAATTCAGCGTACGCGGCACGGCGCGCGAAGTGTCGCTGTTCGAGGTGGCCGAGCGCGCCGTCGAACTGGCGCGCACGGGCGTGATCCCGGAGAACCTCGACACCCAAGCGACTATAAAAACGCCGCCGTCGTTCCCGAACGGCTGTCATGTCGCCGAGGTCGAGATCGATCCCTTAACCGGTGCGGTTTCGATCGTGTCCTATGTGGCGGTCGGCGATTGCGGCAATGTGCTGGACGAGACGATCGTCGCGGGCCAGATCCACGGCGGCGTCGCGCAGGGGCTCGGCCAGGCGCTGACCGAGAACACGATCTACGACGCCGCCGGCCAGCTCGTCACCGGCTCGTTCATGGACTACGCCCTGCCGCGCGCGGAGCTGATGCCGGATATGACGGTCGAGCACCGCGCCGTCGCCTGCCGCACCAATCCGCTCGGCGTCAAGGGCACCGGCGAGGCCGGCACCACCGCCGCGCCGCCGGCGGTGATCAACGCGATCCTCGACGCGCTGCCTGCAGGCGCCGCGCTCGACATGCCGGCGACGCCCGAGCGCATCTGGCGGGCGTTGCAGGCGGGCCGATAACTTCAGTCGGTTATTGCCCAACGTCGATCTTCACCGCGCTGGTGACGGTTTCCCAATGTTTCATCTCGGCGGCGAGCCAGCTCTGCGCGTCGGCCACTGACTTGCTCGGCACGATGTTGTAATTCTGCTTCTTGAATTTCTCCTGCACGTCGGGCGACGCGATCGCTTTCGCGACGATGGCATAGAGCGCGTCAAGCACCGGCTTGGGCGTCGCCGCCGGCGCGAACAAGGCGTTCCAGGCAAGGGTGCCGACGTCCGCGTAGCCGACTTCCTTCATGGTCGGAACGTTCGGATATTCCGGCAGCCGCGTGTTGTTGACGAGCGCGAGCGGCCGGAACTTGCCGGATTGCACCATGCCGGCGGAGCTGCCGACATTGAGGAACGCGGCCTGCACGTCGCCGCGCAGCATGTCTTGAATGACGCCCGAGGCGCCGTTCTTGTTCGGCAGCGCGGACATGTCGAGATCGCCCGCGCGCTTGGCGAAATAGGCCATGTCGTAATGCGGATAGGACCCGTTGCCGACCGTGCCGTAGTGGATCTTGCCCGGATTTTTCTTGGCGTAGTCGATCAGCTCGGGCACCGTCTTGACCGGAAAATCGTCTGCCGTCGTCACCAGCAGGAACGCCGGCACGTCGACCAGGTTGCTCACCGCGGTCACGCGCTGTTTGTAGTCGAAGTTGAGTTTATCTTTGTAGATGATCGGCGTGATCGCGTTGGTCGAGACGTTGCCGATCATCAGCGTGTAGCCGTCGGGCGCCGCCTTCGCCATTTCGTCGATCGCCAGCATGCCGAAGGCGCCGGGCTTGTTGATCACCAGGAAGCTCTGGCCGGTGATCTTCTGGATGGCGTCGCCGATGATGCGCGCGGTGATGTCGGTCGCACCGCCCGGTGCATAAGGCACCAGCACCTTGATTGGCCGGTTCGGATATTTGTCCTGCGCCGAGGCGGCCGCCATGCCGAGTACAAGGCAAGCGGCGGACAGCAGGATCGCGGTCAGACGTTTCATGGGAATCCTCCGTGAAAATTGGTTGCCGGCGGGCATTCTTTTCAGTCCCTGTGCCGATGACGTCAGGTTGCTTTGATACCGTGCAGGCTATGCGAGGCGTCCTTGCAGGTGAAAAACACCACGTCGCCCTCCGGCGTCGCCTTGCCGGCGTGAATGGTGTTGGCTGGGATGTAGAGGACGGAACCGGGCTTGGCCTCGACCGGCTTGCCGTCAACGACGGCGCGGAAGGTGCCTTCCAGGATGTAGATCCACTGCTCGTTGGGATGCGAATGCGGCTCGGCGCCGGTGCCGGCCTTCATCCGCATCAGGCCGACGATCATGCGGTCGCCTTCGACGCACGGCCCGTGCGCGGTGGAATAGGCCGGTCCGCCCATGATCTTCGCAACGGTGCCGAGATCGAAGACGTATTGGCCCGCAGCGGCGCGCGTGGCGCCCGGCGTCCGTGCGGCCGGTTGGCTGGACATAGGTTTTCTCCCTTTCATGGCGTTTAACGGCTTGTTGTTGTGCCGATGTTAGTTGACCCGCAATGGCCGCGCCAGTAGACGCGAAGCCTTGTATCGCCATGCGGGCCGAAGCCGGTTCCGCGCCACCACCGTTCGGCCACGGTCGGCCGCCAGCTTGCGCCCGCCATTTATCGATTCGGAGATCGCCGCCGATGCTTCGTCCGCTCGTCGTGATCCTGGCGCTGGTGGCGCTTTCCGGCTGCGCCGCCGACTATGTGCCGAAGGCGGAACCGAGTTTCTATCGCAATCTGGCGCAGCCGGGCGCGCAGCTCGACGCCGCCGCCGCCGCCTCGATGATTTCCGGCTACCGCAGCAATAACGGGCTGCCGGCGGTCACGCTCGATCCCGAGCTCACGCGGCTGGCCGAGGCGCAGGCCGCGCTCATGGCCAAGCGCGACAAGCTCGACCACAACGCCGGCAAGCCGTTCGTGGTGCGGCTGAAAGCCTCGGGCTACGACGCCAAAAGGGCGGCCGAGAATATCGGCGCCGGCTATCACACGCTGGCCGAGGCGTTCTCGGGCTGGCGCGATTCGGCGCCGCACCGCGCCAACATGCTGCTCGCGGGCGCGACCCGCATCGGTATCGCGGCGATCTACACGCCGACTTCGAAATACAAAGTGTATTGGGCGCTGATCCTGGCCGAGCCGGACGAGAAGAAGGGCTAGGGTGCCCGGCTGGACCGCGCGGCATGGACTGAATAACGTCTGCCGCCATGCCGGTGCTGCCTCGCCTGAACAATTACGACGACATCTATCGCCAATTCCGCTGGCAGGTGCCGGCGCGCTACAATATCGGCGTCGATGTCTGCGACCGCTGGGCGCAAGCTGAGCCTAACCGGCTCGCCATCCTGCA
>CABECD010000125.1_pt1 | contig 12896 bp, 9 predicted proteins | sample 3132731 | NCBI WGS metagenome assembly CABECD01 (sample SAMEA5534347, study PRJEB31848) | metagenome | biome: tundra; feature: field; material: soil | place: USA | collected 2013-05 | depth 0.45 m | reverse complement strand
TCGCCGCCGACAATTCGCGAATGACGCCGACGAAGATGAAGCACCAGGTCGCGATCACGCTGGTGCGTAACAGCGGCGCGGTGATCTGCCAAAGCGCGCGCAGGCGCGTGGCGCCCAGGATGCGACTGGCGTCCTCCAGTTCGGGATGCACCGAGCGGAACGCCGATTGCAGCTGCTGATAGGCCGCCGGCATGGCCAGCGTGACGAAGGCGATCAGCAGGATCCACAAAGTGCCGTACAGCACGAAAGGCGGCCGCGTGTAGGTGAAGAACAGGCCGACGCCGAGCACGATGCCGGGAATAGCGACCGGCGCCGTGGCGAGGAACCCGAGCACGCGGTAGCCGGTGACCGCCTGGCGCGTGGTGACGTAAGAGATCACCAGCGCGAGGATGGTGCCGGCGGTCGCCGCCAGCGTGCCGAGGATAAACGTATTGCGCAACGCGAGCGGCGTCGCCGACAATTCGAAGAAAACGAAATGCACGTTCTGCAATGTGAAATTGCTGAGCGAGACCAGATGCGAGGCAACCTTCGAGAACGATGCATTGAGCAACGCGAAATAAGGCAGGAACACCGGGCACATCAGCACGATCGCGGCGGCTGCCAGCATCACCCAGCGCCAGCCGCCGAGCCGCACGATGCGCGGCTCGCTATTCTTGCCGCCGACCACCGAATAGCCGCGCCGGCCGAGCACCATGTGCTCGGCGCGCAGCAGAATGACGGTGAGCACCAAGAGCGGCAGCGAGGCGGCGGCGGCGAGCTCCGGCTTGGGTGGAAATTGGAACAGGCTCCAGATCTTGGTGGTCATGGTGTGGAAGCCGGCCGGCATCGCCAGGATCGCCGGCGAGCCGAACAGCGTCATCGCCTGCAGGAACGCCACCAGCGCCCCGGCTAGCACCGCCGGCAATGCCAGCGGGATGGTGATGCGGCGCGCGGTATCCCAGGTCTTGCCGCCGAGAATGGCTGAGGCGTCCTCGAGATCGCCCGGCGTGCGGTCGAGCGCATTGGCGACCAGCACGAAGACATAAGGGAACGTGTAGCAGCTGATGACGAATACCAGCCCCGAGAAGCTGTAGATATTGAGCAGATGCGCATCCGGCGGCGCGCCGGTGATTTCGCGAAAGAGCTGGTTGAGCAGCCCGCTATTGGGCGCCGCCAGCAGCTCCCAGGCGATGGCGCCGAGGAACGGCGGGGTGACGAACGACGCCGTCACCAGGATGCGCACGGTGCGGCGCAGCGGCATGTCGGTGCGCGCCACCAGCCAGCCCATCGGCGCCGCCACCACGCAGCAGATCAATGCCGACAAGGTCGCGAGCGCAAAGGTGGTGAGCAGCGGATCGAGATAGGCGGCGTCCGACACCAGCCGATCAAAATTGCCGACGGTGAACGCGCCGCTCTTGTCGGTGAAGGCGTAGTACACCAGCCACGACAGCGGCATCACGATCAGGCCGCATAGGATCAGCGCGAACGCCAGCAGCACCGGCTTTGTCATGTCGAAGCCGAACCGCCGCGTTTCGACCGGAGCGGTGGATGCGAACGTTGTCATCGCGAGGAGCCTTGCCGGAGAAAAAACGGCCTCCCCTGCGCGAGGGGAGGCCGCCGAGATCAGACGTGGAAGATCTTGACGTAATGCGCCTTGAGCTCTTCGCCCATTTTCAACACCGCCGCCGGATCGTCCTTCATCAGCTTGATCTTGCTGAGCGGCGTGCGGCCGGCCTTTTCCTTGGCCTGCGGATGCGCCGAACGCAGGCCGCCGATGTCGATGCAGAGCTGCTGGCACTCGGGTGTGAAGCAGAAGCTCTCGAACAGCCGCGCCGCATTCGGATTTGGCGCCGCCTTGAACACTCCGTTCGGCCCGACGATCAGCGGCGTGCCTTCGGTGGCGTAGACCGGTTCGACCGGCTGGCCGGATTCCTTTTCCGCGAAGATCAGGTATTCGACGCCGTCGGCCTGCACCGCGCGCTCGCCGAGCGCGATCTTCTTCGGCGGATCGGCGGCCGACTGCACCTGCATGACGTTCTGCTGGGCGAGCTTCTCGAAATAGCCCCAGCCGAGGTCGCGCGAGCACTGGTAGGTCGCGGTCATGATCGTGCCGCTGTAGCCCGGATGCGCCTTGACGATCTTGCCCTTCCATTTCGGATCAAGCAGATCGGCGAAGCTCTTGGGCGCCTCGTCCTTTTTCACCAGATTGGTGTTGTAGGCGATGACACACAGGAAGACGCGGAAGCTGGCATAGGTGCCGTCTACGTCCTTGTGCTCGGGCGGATAGAATTTGGCCACGTCTTCCGGGACGTAAGGCGCCAGCATGTCCTTGTCTTTCCAGTACACCAGCAACGAGGCGTCCGACGAATTGACCACATCGACGGCGTGCACGTTGGCGGAATATTCCTGACCGATGCGTTGCAGCAGGCGCTCGGCGCCGCTGCGCTCCACCTTGCAGGACACGCCGGGATATTTGGCCTCGAACGCCTTGCCGATCTGTTCGGAAAGTTTCAGATCGATCGAGGTGTACCAGACCACCTTGCCTTCCTTTTTTGCCGCCTCGATCAGCGCCGGCGTGACGGCGCTCGCGGGCGGCGCGGCTGACAGCACGCGGGTCGAGAACGAAGCTCCGGCAGCCAGCACGCCCGAGCCTATCAACACGTCACGGCGTGAGAACCTTGAGCTTTTCATCGGCGTATCCTCCCTGAACTTGAGCTTGTTGCTTCGCCCCCGCGAAATTCTTCGACGTTATGCTAGCAGCGCCCGGCATTTTTCGGGTGGCAGGACCAGCCAGACCGCGCTGCCCTGCGCAATGCTCTCGCCGGCGGCAGTGACGACCCGCAACTGCGTGCCGTCCTTGAGTTCAACCATATAGTCCCGGCTGCCGCCGAGAAAGACCTGCCGCGTCACCGTCGCTGGCACCGTGTTTTCCGCCTGCTGCGGCTGCGCCGCGGAAATCTTGATGTCGTGCGGGCGGATCGAGACCGCGGCGTCGACGCCGGCCTTGAGCTTGGCTCCGACGCAGCGCAGCGCGGCGCCGGCAAGGCCGATGCGGGCTTCGTCGCGGGCTTTGCCCTTGACCACGTTGCTGGAGCCGATGAAACGCGCGACGAATTCCGAGCGCGGCCGGTCATAAATGTCCTCTGGACTCCCCGCCTGCTCAATCTTGCCGGCATTCATCACCGCGATGAGGTCGGCGGTCGTCATCGCCTCCGACTGATCGTGGGTGACGTAGACGGTGGTGTAACGATAGGCGTCGTGCAACCGGCGCACCTCGAAGCGCATTTCCTCGCGCAGATTGGCGTCGAGATTGGACAGCGGCTCGTCGAGCAGCAGCGTTTCCGGTTCCACGATCAGCGCGCGGGCGAGCGCCACGCGCTGCTGCTGGCCGCCGGACAATTCGCCCGGATAGCGCTCGGCCAGCGGGGCAAGCTTGGTGGTGGCAAGAATGGCGTCGAGCTTCTTGGCGATGATATCGCGGCCCAGTTTGCGCAATTTGAGCCCGTAGACGATGTTCTCGGCCACCGTCATGTGCGGCCACAGCGCGTAGCTCTGGAAGATCATCGACATGTTGCGCCGCTCGGGCGGTAGCGAATGCGCGGGTGAGGAGATTAATTTGTCGCCAACGCGGATCTCGCCGGCGCTCGGCTCGACGAAGCCGGCGATCAGCCGCAACGTGGTGGTCTTGCCGCAGCCCGACGGGCCGAGCAGGCAGACCAGATGGCCGTGCTCGATGGCGAGCGAGATATCGTCGACCACCGCGACAGTGCCATATCGCTTGGTCAGGCCCCGCAATTCAACCGACGCCACGCAAATCCTCCCTTGATCGCGCCACTTGCCGCGGCTCTTGTTATCCAACGCTTATTGTATCAACACCGCAGGCGCTGGTCCCTTGCGGTGCTTTGGTTCATGACCCTGTGAACGCCGGCTTGCGCTTTTCCATGAACGCCGTACGGCCTTCCTTGTAATCGTTGCTGGCGAAGCATTGCGCCACCAGATCGACGCAGCGTTTCAGATTGCGCTCGCTGTCCGGCTTGACCGACTCGCCGACGATGTATTTGACCGAATTCACCGTCATCGGCGCGTTGCCGCTGATGGTGTCGGCATAGTCCTTGACGTATTTCTCCAGTTCCGCCTCCGGCAGCACGCGGTTGACCAGGCCCATCTGCAAGGCCTCAGTGGCGGTGAATTGGCGCGCGGTGAAGAAGATTTCCTTGGCAAACGAAGGTCCGACCACGTCCACCAGCTTCTTGATGCCCTTGAAGCCGTAGCCGAGGCCGAGCTTGGCGGCCGGTACGCCGAATTTCGAATTGTCCGAGCAGATGCGCAGGTCGCAAGCTAGCGCCAGCCCGACGCCGCCGCCGATGCAATAGCCGCGGATCATGGCGATGGTCGGCTTGGGGAATTCGTAGACCGCGCTGTTGGCTTTATCGACTGCGGCATTGTAGCGGTCGATCGCCTCCTTGCTGGAGCGTTCGCTTTCGAATTTTGAAATATCGGCACCTGACACGAAGGCCTTGCCGCCGGCGCCGGTCACCACCACCACGCGCACCGCCTTGTCGGCGGCGAAGTCGGCGAGGATACTGGTCGCGGCCTCCCACATATCGAGCGACACCGCATTATGCCGCTCGGGATTGTTGAAGATCAGCGTGCCGACGCCGCCCTCTTTGCGGGACAGCATTTTGTCGGTCTGCGTCATTCTGCTTGTCTCCGTTGTTCCGTCAAAGCGTCACACCGCGTTGGCGGTGTGCAGCGCGGCGATTTCCTGGTCGGCGAAGCCGAATTCCTTGAGCACCTCATCGGTATGCTGGCCAAGCTCGGGCGGCGTCGCCACGATCTTGCTCGGCGTGCGCGACAGCGTGATCGGCTGGCCGACGAAGGTCTGTTCCTTGCCGTCGGGCCTGGTGGCATTTTGCGCGATGCCTAAATGCTTGACCTGTTCGTCGGCGAACACCTGGTCGATCGAATTGATCGGCCCGGCCGGCACGCCCGCCTCGTTGAAGATGTCGATCCATTCGGCGCTGGTCTTACCGACCGTCTTGGCTTCGATCGCGGCATTGCACGCATCGCGGTTCTTCGAGCGCAGCGCGCCGGTCTTGAAGTCGGGATTCTCAATCATCTCGGACGCGCCGATGGCATTGCACAGGCGATCCCACATGACGTGGCCGGCGGAAGCTATGTTGATATAGCCGTCCTTGGTCTTGAACACGCCGGTCGGGATGGTGGTCGGATGATTGTTGCCGGCCTGCTTGGCCACCTCATGCGCCTGCAGCCAACGCGCGGCCTGGAAGTCGAGCATGAAGATTTGCGCCTGTAGCAGCGAGGTGGTGATCCACTGCCCCTCGCCGGAGGTTTCGCGCTCGAGCAGCGCGACCATGATGCCAAGCGCGCAGAACAGGCCGGCGCAGAGATCCGCGACGGGAATGCCGACGCGCACCGGACCCTGGCCGGGCAGGCCGGTAATCGACATCAGCCCGCCCATGCCCTGCGCGATCTGGTCGACGCCGGGCCGGTCGCGATAAGGCCCGTCCTGGCCGAAGCCGGAAATGCTGGCGAGGATGACGCGTTTGTTGACCTTGCGCAGTTCGTCGTAGTCGATGCCGAGCCGGTGTTTCACGTCGGGACGGAAATTCTCCACCACCACGTCGGCCTTCGCGACCATGCGCAGGAAGGCGGCGTGCCCCTGCGACGACTTGAGGTCGAGGGTCATGCTGCGCTTGTTGCGATGCAGGTTCTGGAAATCCGCCCCCTGGCGTGGGCCGCCCGGGCCCTCGCCTTTCTCCAAACGCTTCGGCGTCTCGATCTTGATGACGTTGGCGCCCCAATCGGCGAGTTGGCGCACGCAAGTCGGCCCGGAACGCACGCGCGTGAGGTCGAGGACAGTGAAGCGGGAAAGGGCCTGGGAGGCCCTGGTAAACGGCATTGCGACGGCTCCGGATAGCATACGACGGCGTTAAACGAGCGTTTTCGGGCCCGACATTCCCCGATCTAAAGCGGCTTGTCCATCAGGCCGAATGTGCTGTTTCGACCACTTTATTCATCATTTGGCGGAATAAGGGATATCCCTGCCTTGAAAAGACCATCGCCGCCTGTCATATGAGCGGCACGGATGAATAACCCGATCTCGGGTTTGCGGGCTGCGTGCACGAAACTCATTAAAACGAATTTCGCCCCGCCTCCTCCGTTTCTCAAACTAACGACAACCCTGGCCACGCGGGATGTCTTTAAACCCCGCGATTCCGCCGTTCGCAATAGCGAGCCGGCCGCTTCGCCATATAAGAAAGAGACTCTTTGACTTCATTTAACGACTTCGGCCTCGTAGAGCCGATCACCCGCGCTCTCGTGGATGAAAAATACGTCACTCCCACTCCGATCCAAGCCCAGACCATTCCCCTCGCCATGCAAGGCCGCGACGTCATCGGCATCGCGCAGACCGGAACCGGCAAGACCGCGGCCTTCGCGCTGCCGATCATCAATCACCTGCACACCAAGCGCCTGCGGCCCGAGAAAAAGGCCTGCCGCGTGCTGGTGCTCTCGCCCACGCGCGAATTGTCCGGCCAGATCGCCGACAGCTTCCGTGCCTATGGGCGGCACATCCGCCCACTCGCCATCGCACTCGCGATCGGCGGCGTGCCGATCAACAAGCAGATCCGCTCGCTGGCGCACGGCGTCGAAGTGCTGGTGGCCACGCCCGGCCGCCTGATCGATCTGGTGAACCAGCGCGCGCTGCGTCTCGACCAGGTCGAGGTGCTGGTGCTCGACGAAGCCGACCGCATGCTCGACATGGGCTTTATCCACGACATCAAGCGAATCGTCGCCATGCTGCGCAAGGAGCGGCAGACGCTGTTCTTCTCCGCCACCATGCCGCAGGAAATCACCAAGCTCGCCGACCAGATGCTGCGCGATCCCGCCCGTGTGGCGGTGACGCCGCAGGCCTCGACCGTCGAGAAGGTCCAGCAACGGGTCATCCTGACCGAAAAGGCATCGAAGCCGGCGTTGCTGGCCGAGCTGCTCAAGAGCGAACCGGTCGAGCGCGTACTGGTGTTCACGCGCACCAAGCACGGCGCCGACAAGGTGGTGCGCGGCTTGCAAAACGCCGGACACGCCGCCGAGGCGATCCACGGCAACAAGTCGCAGAACCAACGCGAGCGCGTGCTCGCCAACTTCCGTACCGGGTCCTTGCGCATCTTGATCGCCACCGACATCGCCGCCCGCGGCATCGACGTGGACGGCGTCAGCCACGTGGTCAATTACGATCTGCCGAACATTCCGGAAAGCTACGTCCACCGCATCGGCCGCACCGCGCGCGCCGGCGCCGAGGGCATAGCGATCTCGTTCTGCGATTACGAGGAAGCGCCGTTCCTGCGCGACATCGAGCGGCTGATCCGGATGGCAATCCCGGCCACCGACCGCCGCACCGGCCAGCGCCCCGCCCATCGGCCCGCGCAGCAAAATGCCGGCAACCGCAATGGCGGGAGACCGCATCGTAACGGCCACCAGCAGCGCGGACACGGCGGCGGAAATGGCGGCGGCGGGAATGGCCGTCACCAGGGCAATAACGGCCACCGCTCGCAAGCTCCAGGCAACGGCCACCAAGGCCGCTACCCGAGCCAGAATGGCCAGCAGGCCGCCCCCCGGGCGGAAGCCACGTCGGGGGAGCCAAACGGCATCGGAAATGTTACATTCCTCCAGCGTCCGAACGAGCCGCGCCGCAACGCCGGCCATCGGACGCAAAGCTGAAGCCGGAGGCAACTGGATGGCGAAGGAAGAACTGCTGGAGTTCGACGGCACCGTGACCGAGGTTCTGCCGGACGGCAATTTCCGGGTGAAGCTCGACAACGAACATGAGGTGCTCGCCTACACCGCCGGGAAGATGCGCAAATTTCGCATCCGCACCGGCGTCGGCGACCGCGTGATCGTGGAAATGTCGCCCTATGACTTACAACGCGGACGCATCAGTTTCCGCCACAAGGGCGACGCCCCGACCCCGGGCCCGCAGCAACGCCGGCCGAACTTCCGCCGGCGTTAATGAATTGAATGTCCCGGCCGCATTGGCCGGGACATTTTTTTGAGGTTGGGGGCACGAAGCGACCGCAGGAGCGCCGGGCGTGCCATGAAAACATCCTCGATCTCACGTCTGGCGCTGGCGATTATCCTCGCCGGCGCCCTCGGTTCCGCCGCCGCGCAGGAAAAACCGGCGCGCGCCGAGCAACACGAGGCCGGCAAAGGCGTGCTGCGGCTGCTGCCGCCGGATTCCGTCACCGAACATTCCATCGACACGCCGCGCGGCAAGCTCGCCTATACGGCGACCGCCGGCACGCTGGCGTTCTACGACCAATCCGGCGAGCAAAGCGCGGCGGTGTTCTATACCGCCTATGTCGCCAAAGGCGTGCCGAACCGGCCGCTCACCTTCGTATTCAATGGCGGGCCGGGTGCGGCGTCCGCCTTCCTGCATCTCGGCCTGATCGGCCCGCGCATCCTCGATCTCGGGCCGGATGGCCGCGACGCGGCGACCGCGACCTTACGCGACAATCCCGACACCTGGCTGGCGTTCACCGACCTGGTGCTGATCGATCCGATTGGCACCGGATGGAGCCGCGCGGTCAAGCCGGACGATGCCAAGAATTTCTGGAGCATCCGCAGCGACGCCGATTCATTTGCAAAAGCGATCGCGCTCTACGTCGCCAAGAATAACCGCGCCGCGTCGCCGAAATATCTGTTCGGTGAAAGCTACGGCGGCTTCCGCGCCGCCAAGGTAGCGCGCGCGCTGCAGCGCGATCAGGGCATCGTGGTCGCCGGCATCGTCATGCTATCGCCGATGCTGGAGGGCTGGCTCACCTTCGGCGACGACGAGTCCGCGCTGCGTGCGGCGCTGCAATTGCCGTCGCTGGCGGCCGCCGAGCTCGAGCGCAAGAACGCGTTTAGCCGCGCGGCGCTGGCCGACGCGGAAAAATTCGCCATGACCGACTATCTGGTGACCATGGCCGGCGCGCCGCCGCAGGGCGCCGCGGGCAAGTCATTCTATGAGCGCGTGGCGCAAATAAGCGGACTGCCGGTGGACGTGGTAACGCAAGCGCGCGGCTTCGTCGCCGACGCTTTCGTGAAAAACCTGCGTTCCGACGGCAAGATCGTCAGCCGCTACGACGCGACTTTCGCGGTCGACGATCCCTATCCCGAATTACGATCGTCGCATGGCGGTGATCCGATCCTCGACGGCGTCACCCGCGCTTATGGCGGCGGCATGGCCGCCTACGCCCGCAACGAGCTCGGCTTCAAGACCGAGATGACCTATGCGCTGCTCGCGGGCGACGCCACCCGCCAGTGGGATTGGCAGGGCGGTCGGCTGCAGGCGAGCGCGGAAGACGATTTGCGTACGCTGCTCGCCTTCGGCTCGTCGTTCCGCCTGCTGATCGCGCACGGGCTTTCGGACATGATCACGCCCTACGGCATGACGCGCTATGTGCTCGACCACCTGCCGCCGATCGGGCCGCCCGGCCGCGCGCAGCTCAAGCTCTATCGCGGCGGGCATATGCTTTATCTCGACCCGCAGTCGCGCAATGCGTTCAGCGCCGATGTCGCGGCGTTTTATCGGGCGGGGGAATAGAACTCGTCATTCCGGGACGGCACGTTAGCGCCGGGCCCCGAATCCAGAGAGTAATCCATTTGTCTCTCTGGATTCCGGGTTCGCTCGCTACGCTCGCGCCCCGGAATGACTCAATGGCCGTTGAATTCCAGGACATCAAAACCGACGTGGCGGTCCACTACATAAATGAGCCCGCGTGAATCGAGCATCACGTCGTTGCTCTGCGGTGCGGCGCGCCCACCCACCGGCTCCGGAATGAAATAGCCCACCTCGCGCGGCGCCATCGGATCGGCCACGTCGATAATGCGCAAGCCGCCACCAAACCACACCGCATACACCAGCGTGCCGGTCATGCGCTCGTGGAACTGGTGCGCGCCGAAGCGCGCGCCCGGCGTGCGGGCGAATGGCGAATCGAGCTCGCTCACTTCGAACAGCGAGAGCGGCTTCACCGCGGCATAATCGGACACATCAAAGACGGAAATGCCGGCATGCGGACGCCCGCGGCGCGCCGCTTCTTCATTGGGGCTCTGCGCCTGGTCTTCTTCATCAATCGTGAGCGCGATGCGTTTGCCGCCGACCTTGCCCGGAACCGGCATCACCGTGTGCGTCGGCTCGGGAAACGGCGGATGGTAGTTGTAGGACGCCACGGTCTTCGGCTTGCTCAGGTCGGCCACGTCGACGATACGGAAGCCGCCGTGCCAGCAGCTGGCGAACATTTCGTTGCCGAAGCGCAGCGCGTGGTGCAGCCGGTGCCGCTTGCCGGACCAGCTCGGCTTTTCGCCGGCGGCGATGTGCTGCCCGGGCAGCCACCAGCGCGAGACTTCTTGCGGGCGTTGCGGATCGCGCAGGTCGTAGATGACCAGCATAGCGCCGATGAACCCGTCCATCTCGGTGGAGATGTAGGCATAGCGCTCGTCCATATCGAAACGGTGCACGCCGACGCCGCCGGTCAGTTGATGATGGATCAATTTCGGCTTTGCCGGATCGGCAAGATCGTAGATGCGGAAGCCGCCGTTGCGATAGGGTTGCTTTTCGGCGGCTTCGATTTCGACGATATCGGCTTCGTTCAAGCTCAGCTTCTGCGCCAGCTCGGCGCGCGTGGGCTCGCGACCGAGCGCCTCGCGCAGTTCGCGGCGCACGCCCGGCATCTGCTCGGCGCGCCGCCCTGCCGGCGTCGCGTTGCGCTCGTGGTTGACCAGCATCAGACCGCCGGCCACGCGTACCTTGTGGCTATGCGAGGCCGGATCGTCGAGCGTGACACTTGCCACCAGGCGCGGATTGGCCGGATCGGCGATATCGACGATCGAGGTGCCGAGCTGCTGCTTGTTCGGGATGTGCCCGACATAGGCAAAGTGCCCAGCGATAGTGACCTGCCCGGCGCCGGGAAGGTCGAGATGGCCCAGGCGCCGCACATTGCGGGCGAGCGCGCCGTTCGGCCGGTCGATCTTGTTCATTGTTACTTCTCCATGGTGGCGCCGGAGGCCTTCACGATCGCCGTCCATTTCGGAATTTCCGCCGCAATATAGGCTTTGAACTGCTCCGGCGTGTCGCCGACGATATCGACGCCGAGCCGGCCGAGCGAAACCTGCACCCCCGGATCGTGCAGCGCCTTGACCGCCGCGTCATGCAGCTTCGCGACGATCTCCGGCGGCGTACCGGTTGGCGCCACCAGCCCGTGCCAGGTACTGGCGTCGAAACCTTTCAGGCCGGCCTCGTCCATGGTCGGCACGTCGGGCAGGACCGCCGTGCGCTTGAGCGTAGTCACCGCCAGCGCGCGCACCTGATTGTTTTTGATGTGGCCGACCACCGAGGCGGCGGTGGCGAACATCATCTGGTCGCGGCCCGCCACCACGTCCTGCAACGCGGGCGCCGCGCCCTTGTAGGGCACGTGCACGATATCGACATACGCCTCCGTCTTGAACAATTCGCCGGCCAGATGCGCGGCCGCGCCATAACCGGACGAGGCGAAATTGATCTTGCCGGGCTGCGCCTTGCAAAGCGCGATCAGTTCCTTCAGCGAATGCGCCGGCACGGCCGGATTGACCACCAGGATATTGGCCTGCGTGCCGATCAGCGTGACGGGCACGAAATCCTTTTGCGGACTGTAGGTGAGCTTCTTGTACAGGCTCTCGTTGGTGGCGAGGATACTGTTGTTGCCCATCAGCAGCGTGTAGCCGTCGGCCGCCGCATGGGCGACAAAATCCGCGGCGATGTTGCCGCCGGCGCCGGGGCGGTTCTCGATCACGAACGGCGCGCCGAGCAATTCTTCCATCTTCTTGCCGACAATGCGGGCGAGCACGTCGCTCGGGCCGCCGGGAGGGAACGCCACCACCAGCATCACCGACCGGCTCGGATAATCGGCGGCATGCGCCGGAACGGCGAGAGCCAGCAAGGCGGCGATGCCGCCGAACAGCGCGGCGCGGCGCGCCCGGTTCGCGAGGAATGTCATGGCTATGCACCTTCGGCTTAACGGCGCCCCGTAGCGGTCTCGGCCCGATGCTACCTTCCTGCCTCGACTTCAGGAAGCCGATGAATCGCTCGCTTCCACGGGCGCAGTGCCCGTAACCTCCCGGAAACCAAGATCAATTCTTCGGCCCCCCTTGATGTAAGTCAAAGCCGTGGGGGGTAATGTGGTTGTCCTAGTCAGGGCTCATTTTTGCTGGCGGTTAGCCTTTTTGAGCACAGGTTTTTTGCGCCGGCATTGGTGTGCCAAACGGCGGTCGCAACCATGACGCTGCTTATCGGCAAAACATCAATCGCCGGCGGCTCGAAACGACGGAAACTTTACGCCTGCGTCAGAATTCGAAGTGAATGAAGCAAGAATCAATTGGAGGAGATTGGAAATGAAAATGCGCTGGGCTTTTCTTGCGACTTTTGTCCTCTGCAGCATGCTTGGATTCAGCGTCGCTAAGGCGGCGGACGAACCCAACAAGATCAAAGTGGGCATCCTGCTTCCGCTCACCGGGCCGTTCGCGGCGGTGGCCGAAACTCAGAAACAGGGCGCGCTGCTGGCGGTCGACGTCATCAACAAGCGGGGCGGTCTCAACATGCCCTGGGGCAAGGTGACGGTAGAAGGCGTCGTCGACGACGACGAAGCCAAGCTCGATATCGGCGTCCGCCGTTATCGCTATCTGGTTTCCGAAGGCGTCAAAGGCGTCGGTGGCCAGACCTGGGCGCCGCTCGCTTACGCCCTCAATGCCATCGCTTCCAAGGAGCCGATGCCCTACTTCCCGATCTGCGTGATGGCCAAGGAAGCGTTCCAGAAAGGCAAGCTCGCCGATTCCAGCTTCGCCGCCGCCTACAGCCCGTGGACGGTCGGCTACATGGCCGGCAA
>CABECD010000113.1_pt1 | contig 13175 bp, 7 predicted proteins | sample 3132731 | NCBI WGS metagenome assembly CABECD01 (sample SAMEA5534347, study PRJEB31848) | metagenome | biome: tundra; feature: field; material: soil | place: USA | collected 2013-05 | depth 0.45 m | reverse complement strand
TGCGCCGCTCCAAGGGTCTCGATGCCGTGTTGATGTTTTCGGATGAAGGCCCGGTGTTTGCCGCCCTGCATACCGGCACAGGCGGTGTCGGCGGGGGAAATCGCTTCCGCCAATGGCTAACCGAATGGCAGGCGGAAACAGGCAAGCGTCTACAGAACTAGCCGCTACTCCACATCCTCGACCTGCTCCGGCCCGCCGCCGAAGGCTTTTTGCGCGAGCGCGGCCTGCATGAATTCGTCGAGATCGCCGTCAAGCACGCCGCCGGTGTCGGAGGTGGATACGCCGGTGCGCAGGTCCTTCACCATCTGATAGGGCTGCAACACGTAGGAACGGATCTGGTGGCCCCAGCCGATATCGGTCTTGGCGGCTTGATCCAAGACCGCCTTGTCTTCGCGTTTCTTCATCTCGGCCTCGAACAGCTTGGCGCGCAACATGTCCCAGGCCATGGCGCGGTTGCGGTGCTGCGAGCGGTCCTGCTGGCACTTCACCACGATGTTGGTCGGGATATGCGTGAGGCGGACCGCCGACTCGGTCTTGTTGACGTGCTGGCCGCCGGCGCCGCTTGAGCGCATGACGTCGGTACGTACGTCGTTTTCATTAATGTCGATCTTGATGCGGTCGTCGACCACGGGAAACACCACGACGCTGGCAAACGAGGTGTGGCGGCGCGCATTGGCGTCGAATGGCGAGATGCGCACCAGCCGGTGCACGCCGTTCTCGCTTTTGAGCCAACCATAGGCGTTGTGGCCCTTGATCGTCACGGTCGCCGACTTGATGCCGGCGCCCTCGCCTTCGGTCTCCTCGAGCCATTCGACCTTGTAGCCGTGCTGCTCGGCCCAGCGCACATACATGCGCATCAGCATGCCAGCCCAGTCCTGGCTCTCGGTGCCGCCGGCGCCGGCATGGACCTCGAGATAGCAGTCGTTGGCGTCGGCCTCGCCGGAGAGCAGCGCTTCCAGCTCGCGTCGTGCCACCTCCGCCTTCAGGCGCTTGAGGGCCGATTCCGCCTCGGCGACGGTCTTGTCGTCTTTTTCGGCCTCACCCAGCTCGATCATGGTGAGCTGGTCGGCGAGCTCTTGCTCGGTGCGGCCGATGGCGTTGAGCCGGTCCTCCAGCGCGTCGCGCTCGCGCATCACGCGCTGGCCGCGCGCCTGGTCGCTCCAGAGACTGGGGTCCTCCGCCTCTTTGTTCAGCTCGGCGAGGCGGCGGGTCGCGGTGTCGACGTCAAAGATGCCTCCTCAGCAGCCGCAGCGACTGCTTGATTTCCTCGATGAGGCTCTGGGTTTCCGCGCGCATATTCAAGTCCATTGCCGCCGAGGCGGCGTTTCGATTCGATGTTGAAGGGGATTTAACGTCGCAATCGTGCCGGCGCAACTAGCGCATCAATACAGCCCGCCGGTGCCCGAGCGCACGGCACGATCGGCGTCGGGGCTGACCCGGAAGAAACCGGGCGGACCACGTCCTGGCGCTTGTTCTTGTTGCTGCTGATCATTGCCATAGCCAACCACGGAATAGTTGTCGGGCGGCGCGGTGCCCGGCTTGAACGCTTCCAGGATCGGCCGCTCGGTGCCCGGTCCCGCGCGCTGCCCGGTCTTCAAATCGACGCGGATGAGTTTGATGCCGGGCGGCACGCGGAACGGCACCGCCGGCTTGTCGGCGAGCGCGACTTTCAGAAAATCCTTCACGATCGGCGCCGACAGGTGGCCGCCGGTCGCGCCGCGCCCGAGATGGCGCGGCTTGTCGTAGCCCATGTAGACGCCGACCACGATGTCCGGCGTGTAGCCGATGAACCAGGCGTCCTTTTCGTCATTGGTGGTGCCGGTCTTGCCCGCCACCGGCTTGCCGACCTCCTTTTGGAAGCCAGCGCCGGCTGCCGTGCCGCGCAGGACCACGCCTTCCATGATCGAGGTGATCTGATAGGCGGTCATCGGGTCGAGCACCTGCTCGCGCCGGTCGATCAGCGAGGGCTCCGGCTGGTTCCCCCATTTTTTGGCGTCGCAGCCGATGCATTCGCGCTCGTCATGGCGATAGACGGTGTGGCCGTAACGGTCTTGGATGCGATCGATCAGCGTCGGCTTCACGCGCCGGCCGCCATTGTCGAACATGGCGTAAGCGGTGACCATGCGCATCAGCGTGGTCTCGCCGGCGCCGAGCGCGAACGACAGATAGGGCGGTAGCTCGTCATAGACGCCGAACCGCTTGGCGTATTCGGCAATTAGCGGCATGCCGAGGTCCTGCGCCAGCCGCACCGTCATCACGTTGCGCGAATGCTCGACGCCGAAACGCAGGGTCGACGGACCGTAGAAATTGTTTTCGTAGTTTTCCGGTTTCCAGGTGCCCAACCCCGGGCCCTGGTCGACCTCGATCGGCCCATCAAGGATCAAAGTTGACGGCGTGTAGCCGTTGTCGAGCGCGGCGGCGTAGACGATCGGCTTGAACGAGGAGCCGGGCTGGCGCAGCGCCTGCGTGGCGCGGTTGAACTGGCTCTGGTCATAGGAGAAGCCGCCGACCATGGCGAGCACGCGCCCGGTCCAGGGATCCTCGACCACCATGGCGCCCGAGACTTCCGGCACCTGATGCAGCCGGTACTGCCCGGCGAGCTTGGCCGGCTCGACATAGACAACGTCGCCGGAATTGAGCACCTGGCCGACCTTGGTCACTGGCTTGCCGCCGGTGCGCGCCCACTTCACGCCGTCCAGCGGCACGATGCCGACGTCGCGTTCCTTGCTGACATAGCCGCCTGGCTCGCGCCCCGGCTGCAAGCCGATGCGGGCCGACTGGTCGCTCGTCTCCAGCACCACCGCGAGCCGCCAGGGCGCCACATCGGCCAGCGCCTTGACGTCGGCGAGCTTGACGCCCCAGTCTCCGGAGATGTCGATCTTGGCGACCGGCCCGCGCCAGCCTTGCGTCTCGTCGAAACGCACCAGGCCTTCGGTGAGCGTCTGGCGCGCCAGCACCTGTAGCTTGGTGTCGAGCGTGGTGCGCACCGACAGGCCGCCGTCGTACAGCTTTTTCTCGCCGTAGCGGTCGTAGAGCTCGCGCCGCACTTCCTCGGCGAAATATTCCGCGGCGAAGGTGTGGGTGCTGCTCGCCTTTTGCGTCACGCCGAGCGCCGTGCGCTTGGCCGTTTCGGCTTGCGCGTTCGTGATGAAGCCGTCCTGCGCCATCTGGTCGATCACCCAATTACGCCGCTCGAGCGCGCGCTCGCGCTGGCGGAACGGGTGATAATTGTTCGGCGCCTTCGGCAGCGCCGCGAGATAGGCGGCTTCCGGCACGGTTATCTCGTTGACGCCCTTGTCGAAATAAGTGAGCGAGGCCGAGGCGATGCCATAGGCGCCGAGCCCGAGATAGATCTCGTTCAAGTAAAGCTCGAGGATCTTGTCCTTGCTGTAAGTGCGCTCGATCTTGAGCGCCAGCAGCGCCTCCTTGATCTTGCGCGTGAAGGAAACCTCGTTCGATAACAAGAAGTTCTTGGCGACTTGTTGCGTAATAGTTGAAGCGCCTTGCGGGCGGCGGCTGGAGCCGAAATTCTGCGCATAGTTCACCGCCGCGCGCGCGATGCCGAAGAAATCGAGCCCGCCATGCTCGTAGAAGTTCTTATCCTCGGCGGCGAGGAAGGCGTTGATCACCAGCTTCGGCACCGCCTGGATCGGGATGTATAGCCGACGTTCGCGCGCATATTCGGCGACCAGCGACCCGTCTGCCGCGTGCACGCGCGTCATCACCGGCGGCTCGTAATCCTGCAATTGGGAATAGTCCGGCAGGTCTTTCGAGTAGTGCCAGAGCAGCCCGGCGGTCGCGGCCACGCCCACCACGAACAGGATGGTGCCCGCCGCGAACAGGAAGCCGAAGAAGCGTAAAAGGAGCTTCATAAGTTAACCGTCCCGCCTCGATTCGAGCAGTGCACCCAGCCTATATCCCAAAACCCGGCAAGGCTCTGTGGTTGCCCGGTTTTATGTTGAAACTGAGGCCGGGCGCCCATCTCAACGGACTCCCCCGCCGGAGCCGGCCATGCGCGGCGCGAAAAACGCATCCACGGCATGGACCAGCGAATCCGCCGTGCGCGCGCGCCAGTCGGCCGACATCAGATGCACCAGATCGTCCTTGGTCGACATGTAGCCGAGTTCCACCAACACCGAGGGCACGTCGGGCGCCTTGAGCACGATGAAGCCCGCCGATTTCAGCGGATGCATATGCAGCCGTGTGGTGGCTTTGAACTCGCCGACCAGATCGCGGGCGAATTGCAGCGAGAATGCCTTGGTTTCGCGCTGGGCCAGATCGATCAGGATGTTGGCGACATCGTTGGGCTCGGAGCTCAGATCGACGCCGGCGATCACGTCGGACTTGTTTTCGACTTCCGCAAGCCGCGCCGCTTCCGCGTCGGAAGCGTGGGCCGACAGCGTGTAGACCGAGGCACCCTCCGCCTGGCCTTCGCTGCGCGGGATCGAGTCGGCATGGATCGAGATGAACAATGACGCCTTGTGCGCGCGCGCGAAGCGCACCCGCTCGTCGAGCGGAATGAAGGTGTCGTCGCTGCGCGTCATCGCCACGCGATACTTGCCGGTCTTCTCCAGCCTGTCGCGCAGCATCACGCCGAACGCCAGCACGACGTCCTTCTCGTCCTGCCCGCTGCCCGACTTGGTGCCGCTATCGATGCCGCCATGGCCGGGATCGACCACGATCAGCGGTCGCGCATCGCCGGCCACTTCCGGCGGCGCGACGATGCCGGTCTTCGCCGCGCTGGCGCGCGCGCCGCGATCCTGCATGGTGATGTTGCGCAGGAAGCTGTCGCGGTCGGTGGCGACTAGATCGAGCACCAGCCGCGCCGGCTGTCCGGCGGCGGCGGAGAGCGCGAAGGCCTTGTCCACCCGCACCGGCCCCTTGGTATCGAGCACGATGCGCGAGCCGCCCTGCATGATCAGGCCGTAGCGGAACGCCTTCACCAGGCCGCGGCCGTGCTCGCCCTCCTTGGCCGGCAGCTTGAAGGTCACCTGCGGCAGATCGATTACCACCCGATAGGGATCGGCGAGCGTGAAGGCCGCCACGTCGACCTTCTGGGTCAGATCGATCACGAAACGGGTCTGCTTGTCGTCGCCACCCAGGCGCACGTCGGTGGCCACCGGAATCGACGTCGATTCTGTCACCGGCGCCAGCGTGCGCGCAGTAACGCTCGGCTCAGCCGCCAGGACGGCCGGGCAGCACAGCACGCTCACGCCCAATACCAGTGCGATTGCGCGGACAGTCACGATTCCGGACCCTTTCCGCCTCGTTTTACTCCATTAGGGGGTGCTTCGGTTAACGGAACTTGAGCAAACGCGGCGTTCTACGCGCGGGTGTTGCCAAGATGCAAAGCTCCCTTGCCAGTGGGGGCTTAGACCCGTATGTAGGGTCTGCTGACGGTTAAAGTTCCGGTTGTGCCGCGTTCGGGCCCCCGGCCCGCCAGTCCAGGATCGCCCCCTCGAGGAAGCCGGGCGGACGGACGGCGAAGCGAGCCGAAACCCTTGTGAAGGACTTCCGGATCAGCGTGCGGCCAAACGGGCCGTTCGCATTCAGGCCGTCAGCGACGAGAAACCTCGGCGGCGCCGATAAGGCGCGGCCGCAGCGCTACGGGTCGCAAGTTTCATGCTGCCAAGTTCGCAGCAAAAGCAATTCGAGGTCCCCCGCTTTCGCGAGCCAATCGTGACTGCGCGGCTTGCTATGGGCCCCGCCGAGCTTTCGCGTGAAAACGCGCCCCTTTCCTTCAACACCTCCCTCAACATCCAATTGGCCGACCGCCCCTTGCGTCGCCTTGCGCCGTCAACAGCGCGCGAGAACGCGGGAGCATCTGCCTCAGTGAGAATTTACAATGGCCGACAAAATGCTGATCGACGCGACCCATCCGGAGGAGACCCGGGTGGTCGTCCTGCGCGGCAACCGCGTCGAAGAATTCGACTTCGAGTCCGCTAACCGCAAGCAACTGCGCGGTAACATCTATCTCGCCAAGGTCACGCGCGTCGAACCGTCGCTGCAAGCGGCGTTCGTCGATTACGGCGGCAACCGCCACGGCTTCCTGGCGTTCTCCGAAATCCATCCCGACTACTATCAAATTCCGGTCGCCGACCGGCAGGCGCTGCTCGCCGAGGAAGAGCGCGACCACCGCGCCGCCGACGCCGATGCCGATCACCGCGCCAACCGGCGTGGCGGGCGCAACCGTAACCGCCACCGCGGCGCCGAACGTCCGCGCGACGTGGTGCAGAGCGAACCGCTTCCCGGCGAGGGGCAGCCGCACGTAGAAGCGTTGCCGGGCGAAGCCGCTTTGGGCGGCCTCCCGCCGGAACAGCCGCCAGAGACCGAGCTGCCGGCGTCAACGCCGGCCCCTGCCGATCTCGAAGCGCAAGCGGAGGCTCAAGACGAAGCGCGCGAGGCTTACGAAAGTCCGGTGGGCGATATCGAGACCGATACCGCGCCGGCCGCCGAAACTCACGCCGGCGAAGCCTCCGTCGATGCGGCGCCGATGCCGGAAGGCGGCGAAGACCATGGCGAGACCGGCGACCATCTCGCCGCCCCCGCCGAGCCGGCGCCGTCCGACGAGCCGGGCGCGCAGAGCGACCAGGGCAACGGCGAAGACCACCACGAAGATGAATCGGTGGAATCGGTCGGCGGTGCCGACGCCATGGAGGAAGTGCAGGAGCGCATGCCGCGCTTCCGCCGCCAGTACAAGATTCAAGAGGTGATCAAGCGCCGCCAGGTCATGCTGGTGCAGGTGGTCAAGGAAGAGCGCGGCACCAAGGGTGCGGCTCTCACCACCTATCTCTCGCTCGCCGGCCGCTATTCGGTGCTGATGCCCAATACCGCGCGCGGCGGCGGCATTTCCCGCAAGATCACCAGCGGCGAGGACCGCAGCCGTCTCAAGGAAATCGCCTCGGATCTGGAAGTGCCGCCCGGCATGGGCGTGATCCTGCGCACCGCCGGCGCCAGCCGTACCAAGACCGAAGTCAAACGCGATTTCGAATACCTACTCCGGCTATGGGAGACGGTGCGCGATCTCACGCTGAAATCGATGGCGCCGAAACTGGTCTACGAGGAAGGCTCGCTCACCAAGCGCTCGATCCGCGATCTCTACACCAAGGATATCGACGAGATCGTCGTCTCCGGCGACGAGGGCTACAAGGAAGCGCGCGAGTTCATGCGCATGCTGATGCCGAGCCATGCCAAGAATGTGAAACTCTACAAGGACACGCAGCCGCTGTTCACGCGCTGGGGCATCGAGAGCCAGCTCGACGCCATGTTCTCGCCCACCGTGCAGCTGCGCTCCGGCGGCTATATCGTGATCAACCAGGCGGAAGCGCTGGTCGCCATCGACGTCAACTCCGGCAGAGCGACGCGCGAGCACCACATCGAGGACACCGCGCTCAAGACCAATTGCGAGGCGGCGGATGAAGTCGCGCGGCAATTGCGGTTGCGCGACCTCGCCGGCCTCATCGTGATCGATTTCATCGACATGGACGAAGGCCGCAACAACCGCACGGTCGAGCGGCGAATGAAGGACGCGCTCAAGCACGACCGCGCCCGCATCCAGGTCGGCCGCATCTCGCATTTCGGCCTGCTCGAAATGTCGCGCCAGCGCATCCGCACCTCGGTGCTGGAGAGCTCGACCGAGAAATGCCCGGTCTGCGGCGGCTCCGGCCATGTGCGCTCGGTGTCGTCGGTGTCGCTGCAATTGCTGCGCGCCATCGAAGAAACGCTGATCAAGGGCGCCACGCATAATCTGATCGTGCGCACGCGATCGGAAGTCGCGCTCTATGTGCTCAACCACAAGCGCGCGCACTTACGCGATCTGGAGCAGCGCTTCCGCATCACCATCACCATTTCCGCCGACGCCACGGTGAACGCCCAGGTATCCTACATCGTCGATCGCGGCGAGCAGGTGCATACGGTGGAAGCCGCCAAGATTCTGGCGGCGGCGGCGCAGCCGCCAGTGACCTCGGCGGTCGAGGCGGATGAAGACGTGCTCGACGCCGCGGCCGGTGCCGAGGCGGATGTCGAGGCCGAGGCCGCTGCCGAGGCTGAGAGTGCGAGCGAAATCGTCGAAGAAGTCGAGGCGCCGGATCTCGCGCAAGCCGACACCGGCGGCGAAGCGCCGCGCGGCGACGGCGAGCGCGAAGGCGGCCGTAGGCGGCGCCGGCGTGGACGCGGCCGTGGCGGCGAGCCGCGTGAACCGCGCGAAGGCGCTCCGCAATTCACCCGCGACACAGTGCCCGAGCATGCCATCGCGCACGAGGATCACGATGCCGGCTCGCCCGCGGAAGCCGGTCTCGACGAGCAGCAGCCGCGTCAGGGCGGTGCTCCGGTGGGAGCCGAAGGCGAAGTCCGCCGTCGGCGCCGGCGCGGCCGCCGCGGCGGACGCCGCAACCGGCAAGGCCGCAACGGCGGCGAAGCGCCGTTCCAGGCCGAGCATGGCGGCCCGCAGCCGGAACAGCACGTGGGCGCGGATTTCCCGCCGATCAGCGACGAGGACGCCTCCGCCGTCTCGCCTCCGTTCGATGAGCCTGCGACGGAACGCCCGATCATTGACCGGCCGTACAATCAGCCGCCGGTTTCCCCGCCCGAGCCCCAGCCGGCTGCGCCGCCGCAAGCCGCCGCGCCGGCGCAAGCCCAGCCGGAGCCGCCGCGCCGGCGCTCGACCATCCGCGAACCGGCGCCGATCGCCATTGCGGGCGCCCCGCCGCCGGCAACGACAATTCCGCCGCCGACACCGGTGATCTCCAGCACGGCGAGCGACGACGCCGGGCAACCCAAGCGCGGCTGGTGGGGCAAGCGCCTGTTGGGCGACAAGAGCTAACAACCGCCTATGAAGTCCGCTTGGGTCGAGCGCGATGCCAAACAAGCGGTCGATCGCTATGGCAAAGCCGGCGTCGATGCCGACTTTGGCGCAGATTTGGCGCTGCGGATTTATTCCACCCGCCTGCTCGGCCGTGACCCTAGACTGGTGCTGCATGGCGGCGGCAACAGTTCGCTGAAGACCAAAGCGCGCGACCTCGCCGGCGAGGAAGTCGCGGTGCTGCGCGTCAAGGGCTCCGGCGCCGACATGGGTGCGATCGAGCCCGCCGGCTTCCCGGCGGTGCGGCTCGAGCCGCTGCGCGCCTTGCGCGCGCGCGACAAACTTTCCGACGACGAGATGGCGCGGGCGCAGCGCGCCTATCTGATCGATCCGCAGGCGCCCTCGCCTTCGGTCGAAATGCTGCTGCACGCTTTCCTGCCGGCAAAATTTGTCGACCACACCCACGCCACTGCGGTGCTCAGCCTGATCGACCAGCCGAACGCGGCCGCGCTATGCGCTCAAGTGTTCGGCGGCCGGCTCGGCTTCGTGCCTTATCTGATGCCGGGCTTCGGTCTCGCCAAAAAAGCCGCCGAGGTGTTTGAAAAGAATCCGAAGGTTGAAGGGCTGATCCTCGACAAGCACGGCATCTTCACCTTCGGCGCCGACGCGCGCGAGGCCTACGAGCGCATGATCGCGTTCGTCACGCTGGCGGAAAACCGTCTCAAGAAAAACCGCAAGGCGGTGTTCGCGAGCGCGCAGCTGCCACAGCAAATCGCGCCCGCGATCGAGGTTGCGCCGATCCTGCGCGGTGCCTGTGCGTTGCGCGATGCCGGCGGCGAAGGCGCGCACCAACGACTGATCATGGAATTTCGCGCCAGCGACGCGATTTTGAATTTCGTCAACGGCAAGGATGTCGCGCGCTACGCCCACGCCGGCGTCGTCACGCCCGACCATGTGATCCGCAGCAAGCCCTGGCCGCTGATCGTGCCGGCGCCGCGGCTAAGCAAGCTCGACGCATTCAAAAGCGCCGCGCTTAAGGCCGCGCAGAAATTCATCGACGACTACAAGGCCTATTTCGCGCGCAACAAGGCGCGCGCCGGCGGCGCGGTCATGCACGATGCGGCACCCCGCGTCGCGCTGGTGCCGGGCTTGGGGCTGTTCGGGCTGGGCGCCAGCAAGCGCGACGCCATCATCGCCGCCGACATCGCGCAAGCCGCGGTCGAAGGCATCACCGATGCGGAGGCGATCGGGCGCTTCACCTCGATTTCGCAAGCCGACATGTTCGATTGCGAATATTGGCCGCTGGAATTGGCCAAGCTGGGCGCGCGCAAGGATTTGCCGCTCGCCGGCCAAGTCGCGGTCGTCACCGGCGCCGGCGGCGCCATCGGCGCGGCGACCGCCAGCGCATTCGCGGTTGCGGGCGCGGAGGTCGCCCTGCTCGATGTCGATGGGAAGGCCGCAACTGAACAGGCCAAGGCGATCGGCGGCAATGCCATCGCGATAAAATGCGATGTTACCGATGCCGCCTCGGTGCGCAATGCGTTCACCCGGGTCGTGGCCACGTTCGGCGGCGTCGATATCGCGATTTCCAATGCCGGCGCCGCCTGGCAAGGCCGAATCGGTGAGGTCGACGAGGCGGTCCTGCGCGAGAGCTTCGAGCTGAATTTCTTCGCCCATCAAAAAGTAGCGCAGGCCGCGGTGAAGATCATGCTCGCGCAGGGCACCGGCGGCTGCCTCTTGTTCAACGTGTCGAAACAGGCGGTGAACCCGGGCGCCAATTTCGGACCCTATGGTCTGCCCAAGGCGGCGACCTTATTCCTGGTCCGCCAATACGCGCTCGATTACGGCGCAGACGGCATCCGCGCCAATGCGGTGAACGCTGACCGCATCCGCTCCGGCCTGCTGACCGGCGAATTCATCAAGGAACGCTCGAAGGCACGCGAGGTGTCCGAAAAGGACTATATGAGCGGCAATCTGCTGGGTCGCGAGGTCACCGCACAGGACGTGGCGCAGGCCTTCCTGGCCCAGGCGCTGGCGCTCAAGACCACCGCCGATGTGACCACCGTGGACGGCGGGAATATTGCAGCGGCGCTGCGATAAAATGCTATCGTGATTCTGGATCAAGAACCGTCAAAGGAGCGATGACCATGCTGCGCACCATAGCCATCATCGGCCTGCTGCCTCTCCTGCTGCTGGCGAGCCCGGCCGCCGCGCTCACCAAGGCGCAGAAGATGGAGACCTGCAAATTCGGCGCCGACGACCAGAAGCTGGAAGGCGCCAAGCGCACGGCCTTCATCGCCAACTGCATGTCCAACCGGAACGACAAGCGCGGCCCGGCCGTGGCCGCCAAGAAGCCAGCGGCGAAGAAGCTGATCACAAGCCCGCCCGCGGACACGGCGCCTGCGGCCCCGAAGCAGTGAGCGCAGGCCGCTTTTCCGATCGAGCGCGACGGGCTTAACCCATGCCGGAAGCCGATAAAGCAGGCGAACGCTATCAGGCCGACCGCCCACAAGCCGCGCCGGGATTTTTCCTGAAAGGCTCGCACCAGCTCGACTGGGGCATGAAGAACCGGCTCGCCCGCGTGTTCAATCCGGCATCCGGGCGCACGGTGATGCTCGCCGTCGACCACGGCTATTTCCAGGGGCCTACGTCGGGCTTGGAGCGCATCGACCTCTCGATCGTACCGCTGCTGCCGCAATGCGACGCGCTGTTCTGCACCCGCGGCATTTTGCGCTCGCTCATCCCAGCTGACACGCAGAAGCCGATGGTACTGCGCGCCAGCGGCGGACCCAGCATCCTGCGCGAAGAATTATCAGATGAGCAGATCGCCATGGACATGGACGACGCGGTGCGCCTCAACGCCGCCGGCGTCGGCATCCAGGTGTTCATCGGCGGCGAGTTCGAGACCCGCTCGGTACACAACATGACCAGGCTGGTCGATGCCGGCCTGCGCGTCGGCATGCCGGTGATGGGCGTCACCGCGGTCGGCAAGGCCATGACGCGCGACGCGCAATATTTTCGCCTCGCCTGCCGCATCATCGCCGAGCTCGGCGCGCAATATGTGAAGACCTATTACGTCGACGACGGCTTCGAAACGATCACCGCGTCCTGCCCGGTGCCGATCGTGATGGCCGGCGGCAAGAAGCTGCCGGAACTCGACGCGCTCACCATGGCCTACAACGCCGTGCAACAGGGCGCCGCCGGCGTCGACATGGGCCGCAACATCTTCCAGTCCGAGGCGCCGGCGGCGATGCTCGCAGCGGTCAACGCGGTGGTGCACAGCAACGCCAAGCCGGCCGAGGCGCTGGAGATTTACAAGTCGCTCAAGGGCAAGGGCTGAGCGGCGATGCGGACTTGACTCCGTACCAGCCGCTTGTGACACCCCGCCGCGGCGCGATCATCAGATTGTATGGAAAAGCGGCGCGTGGAAATCATACCGGCGAAAACGGAGTACTGAAGTAGTCATGATCAGAGTTTTATTGGCGGCGGTGTGCCTGGTGCTCTTTGCCGCAACCCTGCAGGCCGGCGGCCTCGACGATCTCAAGGCGGCGAATGCGGCGGCGGAAAACGGCAAAAGCGACGAGGCCATCCGGCTGTTCACCCAGGCGCTCGCGGCCAGCGATCTTTCGCCCGCCGATCAGTTCGCCGCCCGCAAGGGCCGCGGCAACGAATACACCGGCAAAAGCCTGATCGCCGACGCCTTCGAGCGGCTCGACCAGGCGCGCGGCTTACGTGCCGACGCCATCGCCGATTTCACCGCCGCGCTCGACAGCAAGACCGACGACGCCAGCGTCTATATCGCGCGCGCACAAGTCTACGACTTGAACGGCCAATACGATTCCGCGATTACCGATTTCGATGCGGCGCTCAAGCTAAACAACTCGCCGGTTACGCTGGTTCAGCGCGCCGGCAGCCAGAGCGCCAAGGGCGACTACGATCGCGCGGTCGCCGACTACACCGCCGCGCTCGCCATCGTCACCAAAGATGCCAAGGATCCCAAGGATGGCGGCCTCAACACCTCGGATATCTATAGCCAACGCGGCTACGTGCAATTTATCGCCGCGCGCTATGCCGCCGCCGCCGCCGATTTCGACAAGGCGCTGACGCTTGGGTCGGCCGAGCGCAGCGGCGACGTGCTGTGGCTTCCCTACCAGGCGGCGTGGCTGCACATCGCCCGCGCCAGAGCCGGCCAGAACGACGCCGAGGAACTCGCGCGCAACGCCGGCAAAATCGACCTCAAGCAATGGCCCGGTACGCTGATCGCGTTCTTTCTCGGCCAGGCCAAGGCCGATCAACTATCGCCGCCCTCGAGCCACGGCGCCATGGGGCGCGGGCGCGAGTGCAATCTGTCGTTTTTTTCCGGCGAGCAGGCGCT
>CABECD010000106.1_pt1 | contig 13215 bp, 15 predicted proteins | sample 3132731 | NCBI WGS metagenome assembly CABECD01 (sample SAMEA5534347, study PRJEB31848) | metagenome | biome: tundra; feature: field; material: soil | place: USA | collected 2013-05 | depth 0.45 m | reverse complement strand
TTCGTGCAGACCGTGCGCGGCATCGGCTACCGGCTGGTGACCAGCACATGACGAGCATCGATACCGGCATCCGCACCATCCGTACGGCATTCGAGCGGCTCGCCGAAGCCTGGCGGTGGTACGACGCGATTCCACCCGTGCGCCGCATCCACGCCGCGCTCGGCCGCATCCGTGACGGCTGGCGGCGGCTCAGCCGCTGGCTCAACAGCGTGTTGCCGAAGGGCCTCTACGCGCGTGCGCTGCTCATCATCATCCTGCCGATGGTGATCCTGCAATCGGTGATCGCCTTCGTGTTCGTGGATCGGCAATTGAGTGAGGTTACTGAGCGGTTGTCCGCTGGCGTAGTGCACGACATCGCCGCGCTGATCGACGTCTACCGCGGCTATCCGCAGGACGCCGACCAGCAACAAATCCGCCGCATCGCGCAGGACCGGCTCGGCCTGGTGGTCGATTTCCTGCCGCTATCGGACATGCCGCCGCCGGGTCCGAAGCCGTTTTTCTCCCTGCTCGATTCGGCTCTGTCCGACCAATTGCGCAAACAGATCGGCCGGCCGTATTGGCTCGACACGGTCGGCAAGTCGGCGCTGGTCGAGATTCGCGTCCAGCTCGACAATACGGTGATGCGGGTATTCGCGCGGCGCAACGCGGCCTATGCGTCGAATTCGGAAATCTTCCTGCTCTGGATGGTCGGCACCTCGGTGGTGCTGATCGGCGTCGCCATCGTCTTCCTGCGCAACCAGATCAAGCCGATTCTGCGCTTGGCCGACGCCGCCGAAAGCTTCGGCAAGGGTCGCGAGGTGCCGAACTTCAAGCCGGGTGGCGCGCGCGAGGTGCGACGCGCGGCGCAAGCCTTCATCGAGATGAAAACCCGCGTCGAGCGCGCGATCGAGCAGCGTACCGCCATGCTGGCCGGCGTCTCGCACGATCTGCGCACCGTGCTCACCCGCTTCAAGCTCGAACTCGCGCTGATCAAAAAGAGCCCAGAAGTGGAGGCGATGCAGAAGGACGTCGACGAGATGGCGCGCATGCTGGAGGCCTATCTCGCCTTCGCGCGCGGCGATCTCGGCGAGAGCGCGGCGCCGACCGACATGGCGGCCTTCCTCGCGGAGCTCAAGGACGACGCCGAGCGCAACGGTCACAAGGCCAGCGTGGTGTTCCACGGCCCGCCGATCGTCACCGTGCGGCCGGCCGCGTTCAAGCGCTGCCTCGGCAATCTGGTGTCGAACGCCGCCCGCTTCGCGCCGTCGATCGCGATCACCGGCCATCGCGATCACCGCTACCTCACCGTCACCGTGGACGACGACGGGCCGGGAATTCCGGCGGATTTGCGCGAGGACGTGTTCAAGCCGTTCCTGCGGCTCGACGACGCGCGCAATCAGGACGAGGGCGGCACCGGGCTGGGCTTGGCGATCGCGCGCGACATCGCGCGCTCGCACGGCGGCGACATCACGCTCGGCGACAGCCCGCTTGGGGGTTTAAGGGCGACGGTGCGGGTGCCGGTGTAACAATCACTGTCATTCCGGGACGGCGCGAAGCGCCGGACCCAGAATCCAAATGCAAACTCGGTGCGTGTTTCTGGATTCCGGGTTCGCGAGCTTCGCTCGCGCCCCGGAATGACAGATAGCCTTACGCCGCTTCAGCTTCGTCCTCGTCGCGCACGCGGCGGCGCCGACGCGGGCCGCGCAACACGCATTTCGGTAAAGCGCACAGGTCGTCGAGGAAGCCGGCCCAGCGCTCGGCGCTGGCGAGCCCGCGGCCGAGCGCGGCCATGGTGCGGTCGAGGCCCGGCTCGTCATCGTCGAACCAGACCGACAGCACGCGGGCGAACATCAGCGCGGCGCCTTGTGCGCGTAGCGCGCCTTTCGCCCCGGACGCGCCGATGCCGGCGGCCTCCAGCATCCACTGTTGCGAGCGCACGGCCATGGCGTTGAGCGCCAGCGTGAGGCCCGGATTGCGCCGTGCCGAGCGCAGCAGCGAGCGCACCGCCTCTTTGTAGGGGGAGAGCGCCTCCAGCCGGCGCATCAGCACGTCGAACAGGCGCTCGCGCGCCGGCTCCTCGGCCATGTCGCCGCCGCCGCCGGCGAGCACCGCGCGGTCGATGTCCTTGATGTGGGCGCCGACAATGGCGAGCGTGGAGCCGAATTCAGCGCGCAGTTGCGAAAGCTTCAGCCCGGCGCGGCCGGCGACCTCGGCCAGGCCGATGTCCTCGAAGGGATGCTCGGCGAGCAACGCCATCAGCGCGTCGACCGCCTTATCACGGTCGGATGTGCCGCGCGGCGGCGGCGCGGTCGGCGCTTTTCGTTGACGTTTCGGCTTGCGGGCCATGGCGGCCTCCTGCGGGCTGTTCGGTTGGTCTTAATCTAGGCCCGCAAAGGCGCCGGTTCTAGGGCAGGGAACTTGTGCTTAACCCGCCAACTCGCGGCCTCGCCGCGTGGCAGCGGCGATGGCCCTGGTCAGAAGCTCCTCGAAACCGCCCGGCCCCAGCAGCACCTCCAGCGCGGCGGCGGTGGTGCCGCCGGGCGAGGTGACATTCTGCCGCAGCGTGGCGGCATCCAGTGTTGAGCGATGCAGCAGCTCGCCGGAACCGGCGACGGTTTCGCGCGCGAGCCGCGCCGCCAACTCGGCCGGCAGCCCGGCGGCGATGCCGGCTTTGGTCATCGCTTCCGCCAACAGGAAGACATAGGCCGGACCGGAGCCGGACAAAGCGGTGACCGCGTCCATCAGCGTCTCGTCGCCGGCCCATTCGACCTTGCCGATGGCGGCAAGCAGGTCGCCGGCAAGTTTGCGCTGACGCGCGGAGACCTTGGCGTTGGCGACCGCGACGCTGATGCCGCGGCCGATGGCGGCCGGTGTGTTCGGCATGGCGCGCACGATCGCCGTGCCCGGCGACAGCGATTGCTCCAGAAACCGAAGCGTGCGTCCGGCCATGATCGAGAGCACCAGCGTGGTCTTGCCCACGTAAGGCCTGAGCGGGGGCACCGCGTCGGGCGCGCTCTGCGGCTTCACCGCGATCACGATTGCAGACGCCTCGCCAGCGTTGCCTTTCGGATTGAGCTTGAGCCCGCGCCGCGTCAGCGCCTGCACGGCCTTGCCCGGCTGCGGTTCGATCACCACCAGCTTCTTCGGATTGAGCCCGCGCGCCAGCCAGCCGTCGAGCATGGCGCCGCCCATCTTGCCGGCGCCGACCAGGAGGAGGCTGCCTATCGATTTCAGCGGTTGCGGTTTGCGGCTCACGCCTCGCCCGAGGTGTCGAACATGGCGGCGTCGAGCGCCTCGCGCGCGCCCTTGCCGGCCCAGACCACGAATTGGAAGGCGGTGAAATAGCGCTCGCAGGCATCGAGCGCACTGCCGAGCAGCGCCTCGCACTGCTTGCCGGAGGCCTCCGTGCCGCCCGCCAGCACCAGCGCGTGGCGGAACATCAGCATGCCTTCGGTGACCCAGAGGTCGAAATGGCCGACCCACAGCCGCTCGTTGATCAGCGAGATCAGTGTCGCCACTTCGGCGCGGCGGCGCTCGGGAACCTTGAGGTCGAAGGCGCAGGCCAGATGCAGCGCCTCGATGTCGCCCATCCAGGTGTAGGAGACTTGGTAGTCGGTCCACTTGCCGGTGACCAGGATGGTGATCTCGTCGTCGCTGGCGCGTTCGAACGACCAGTCGTTCACCGCCGCCAAATGCTCCACCACGTCGAGAGGGTTGATTCGTGGCTCGTCCGCGTAGGCGATCTGGGGCATGACGTCTCCGCTTTGCCGAATCGAGAGGGAACCGCACGCGCACGGCACCAGCCGACCGGATTGTGACGCAGGGATACGGGGACGCCTTGACGGCGGAAGCGAATCACTTGGCAACCGACTATAACCCGCGCGATTCAGCCCGCCATAGGCCTCATCGAGGGCCAATGGGCCGTGATTTGCCGGTCATAGGCAACCGCGCGGAGTGGAATCTCCACAGGCAATCGGGCGGCACTGCGAATCTTTTTGGGGATAACTTTCCATTGTCATTCCGGGGCGCGAGCAACGCGAGCGAACCCGGAATCCAGAGCTACAACCACGGCCCTCGTGTTGGTCTCTGGATTCCGGGCCCGGCGCTTTCGCGCCGTCCCGGAATGACAAGGATAATTTAGTCGAACAGACTCGACACCGACTCCTCGGTCGCGGTGCGCCCGATCGCCTCGCCGATCAACGTCGAGATTTCCAACACGCGGATATTGCCGGCGGCCAGCACTTCCTTGGTCGGCTGAATCGAGTCGGTGATCACCAGTTCCTTCAGCCGCGACTTGGCGATGCGCGCGACCGCGCCGCCCGACAGCACGCCGTGGCTGATATAGGCGTAGACCGCCTTGGCCTTCTGCTCGAGCAGGGCGTCCGCGGCGTTCACCAGCGTGCCGCCGGAGTCGACGATGTCGTCGACCAGCACGCAGGTGAAGCCGGCGACGTCGCCGATCACGTTCATCACTTCCGATTCGCCGGCGCGCTCGCGCCGCTTGTCGATAATGGCGAGCGGCGCGTTAATGCGCTTGGCCAGCCCGCGCGCGCGCACCACGCCGCCGACGTCGGGCGACACCACCATCACGTTGTCGAGCTGGAAGCGCTCCTTGATGTCGCGCACCATCACCGGCGAGGCATAGAGATTGTCGGTCGGGATGTCGAAGAAGCCCTGGATCTGCCCGGCATGCAGGTCGAGCGTCATCACCCGGTCGGCGCCGGCGCGGGTGATCAGGTTGGCCACCAGCTTGGCCGAGATCGGCGTGCGCGGCCCCGGTTTGCGGTCCTGCCTGGCATAGCCGTAATAGGGGATCACCGCGGTGATGCGGCGTGCGGACGAGCGGCGTAGCGCGTCCATAATGATGAGCAATTCCATGAGGTGGTCGTTGGCGGGATACGAGGTGGACTGGATGACGAAACAGTCCGCGCCGCGCACGTTTTCCTGGATTTCGACGAATATCTCCATGTCGGCGAAGCGCCGCACCACCGCCTTGGTCAGCGGGGTCTTGAGGTATTCGCCGATCGCCTGCGCCAGGGCGGGATTCGAGTTGCCGGCGACGAGCTTGATCGCTCCGTTCTTGCCCGACATCTACGAATCCTTGCCTAACCCGGCGTTTTGCTTGCGCATGATCTTGTCCGAAAACCGGTACACATCCCCGATCAAGTCGAGGAGAAGCTTTTCGGGATCATGCGCTCCGGCGGCGTGGTCATAACAAGGCGGGGAGGGGCTCGCAATACGAGTCCAAACCATTGTCCCGTAGCTTTTGGACAGGGTGAATGCGCCCTTGGATCAGTGGCTAGACGCCGCCAGGGTCAGTGTTTCCCGGGCCGATATTGTGGTCGCCACAGGCGGCCGGCGCGGCGGCAGCGGGACCGGGCCGTCCGCAGGCTGCGCGGCCTCGATCGGCGCCGGATCGGCATTGGGCTGGAATAGGCGGAATATGCCGGCTGATTCCGGCGAGGAATCGCGCGTTCCAGCCAGCACCATGCGCGGCTCGCTGTCGGGCGTGCTCGGCGCGACCTCGGGCGAGGTCAGGAAGACGGCGAGCTGATCCATGCTGCTGCGGGCGATCCGGCGCAGCATCTCATCGTCGGCGGCGGACCAGGCGTCGTGATGCCGGCCCAATGTACGCGAATTGGCGGTCTCCTCGCCGGTGATACGCAGCGCGCGGCGATCGTCTTGGTCGAACACGTCCCAGACCCACGAGATCGTGGTCTCCCGCTTCATCACTTTGGCGGCGAGATAACCGCGCACTCGATAAGTCGACGGGCTTTCGCGCGATATCACCGCCAGTTGGCGCGTCTGCGCCTCGTTATTGAGCGCCTGCACCAGCTCATGGAATTGGCCGGGCGGCGGGCCGTCGATGGATTCGAAGGCGACCGTGGCGCCGCGCGGCTGGCCGGCCGCCATGCCGGACTGACCGTTTTGGGTGCAAGCGGCGAGCGCCATCGCGCAGATGGCGGCCAACAGCACGCCAGGCCGGGATATACGCCGCGTGGCGCGCCAGGCGCGCCCGCCCAAACTCCACTGCATTGACACCCCTGTCGCTGGCCTTGTTTTTGTCTTTTGGATCTCTCGGCCGGGGTGGAGGGTAGCGGCTCAGCCGCCCTTGAGTCCAGACGAGCGACCTATCACCGCAGTAGACGTCAATCGGCGAGCGCGATGGCATTGATATGCCGGCCGTAATCGGGCTCGCTCTGCTTTGTGGTGCGGCGGTAGCTGAAGAAGCGCTCGGGCTCGGCGTAGGTGCACAGGCCGAGGTCCTCGAAATTCACGATGCCGGCGCGTTGCGCGCGATCGGCGATGTAGCCGGCAAGATCGAACATGGCGTGGCCGGCGCGTTCCGAGGCCACGAAGAAGCGCGTGTTGTCCGCGTCGGCCGCCAGGAAGCGCGCGTCGAATTCCGGCCCGACCTCGTAGTTCGGCTGCCTTATGGTGGGACCGAGCGCCGCCACGATGCGGGAGCGGTCGGCGCCGAGCGTCTCCATGGCGGCGACCACCGCCTCGATCACGCCGGTGAGGGCGCCGCGCCAGCCGGCATGCGCCGCGCCGATCACGCCCGCCTCGGCGTCGGCCAACAGCAGGGGTCCGCAGTCGGCGGTGGACACGCCGATCGCGAGCCGCGGCGTGCGGGTGACGATGGCGTCGGCGCGCGGGCGGTTTTCCAGAGTCCACGGCTGGTCGGCGACGACCACGTCAGGCGAATGAATCTGGTAGGCGGTGACGAGGTAGTCGGGCAGTACGCCCAGCGCCGCCGCCATACGCGCGCGGTTCTCAGTGACCTTGTCGGGCGCATCGTTGGAGCCGACGCCGCCATTGAGGCTGGCATAGACGCCCTGCGACACGCCGCCGCTGCGGGTGAAGAAGGCGTGGCGGATGCGCGGGAGCGTGCTGAGCGAGGCGGCTTGCAGCATGCGCTAGCCCTCGAATCCGGGCGGCACGCCGAGCGCGGGATGCGCGAAGGCGGCGGCCTTGAACAGGACGCCCATGCCGGCTGCGCCCTCGCTGATCAGCCGCTTCAACGCGGCGTCGATGTCGGCAGCCACGCCGGCCGCGGCCTTGCTCTTGAGCGAGGTGGCGCGCGTCATGATGCCGAGACGGCGCAGAAGTTGCGACTGGGTGACCGGTCCGTAACCGCTGGCGCCCATGGCCTCCGCCGCCTTGGCCAGCGCCTGGAAATCCACATGCGCGGTGAGATCTATGCTGCCGGGCGCGCTGAGCGGGTCGGCATAGGCGTGCCGGCCGACCGCCTGGAAAGTGTCGCCGATGGCGCTTTGGGCATGACCATAGTCGATCACCAGCGCGGCGCCGCCGTCGCGCGTGAGGCGCTTGCCCAGCTCCAGCGCGACATTGTCGGCGCGCCATTCGAAGATCGACGCGTCCGGCGCATTGCGCAGCGCCGGCGGCAGCAGGCGATCGAATTGCGGGATCGGATCGGGCGCTATCGTGAAGGCAAGATTGCCGGTGGAATCGATTTCGATCTGGCGCTCGTGCCAGCCGTGCTCGGTCTTCACCGCCTGATGCACCGGCAGCGCGTCGAAGAATTCGTTGGCGAGAACGATGGCGGGGCCTGGCGGAACGTCGATCAGCGCGGGATGCCAGAACATCGGCATCGACAAAGGCTCCAGCGTGCGCTGCTGTTGCGCCTCCAGCGCCGGGCTGATTTCGACCAGATGCAGCACCACGGCTTTAAGGAAATCCGGCATCACCTTGGCCGCGCGCAGGGCGTCCTTCATCATGGTGCCGCGGCCGGGTCCGAGTTCGATGATGCGCAGGTTTTCCGGCGAGCCCATCTGTTTCCAGGTCGCGGCCATCCAGAGGCCGATCATCTCGCCGAACATCTGGCTCACTTCCGGCGCGGTGATGAAATCGCCGCGGGCGCCGAGCGGATCGCGCGTGGTGTAGTAGCCATGCTCGCTGTCGGCGAGGCACAGCGCCATGTATTCGGCCACCGGCATCGGGCCGGCCACCGCGATGCGCCGGCGGATTTCGGTTTCCAGCGGCAGGATTTCGCTCATGCGCGACTCCGCAACGGCGGATGCTTCAGCGCATAGGCGATGAAGCCGAGGCCGGCGAGGAACAGCGGCACCGACAGCAGTTGACCCATGGTCGCGCCGCCCCACAAGAAGCCGAGCTGGGCATCGGGCTCGCGGAAGAACTCGCAAGTGCTGCGCGCGACGGCGTAGACGCAGGCGAAGCTGCCGACGATCAGGCCCGGCTGCTTCAGCGCGCCCAGCCGCATCAGCACGGCCAGCACCGCCAGCAGCACGAGCCCTTCCAGCGCAGCTTCATAGAGCTGGCTCGGATGCCGCGGCAGCGGACCGCCGCCGGGGAACACCATGGCCCAGGGCACGTCGGCCGGGCGGCCCCATAATTCGCCATTGATGAAATTAGCGATGCGCCCGAGCAACAGCCCGATCGGCCCGACCGCGCAGGTGATGTCGCCGAGCGAGAGCACCGGAATGCCGCGCTTGCGCGCGAACAGGAACACGGCGACCACGCAGCCGGTGAAGCCGCCGTGGAACGACATGCCGCCGCTCCACAGTTGCACGATCTCGATCGGGTGGGCGGCGAAGTGCGGCAGATTGTAGAACAGCACATAGCCGGTGCGGCCGCCGAGAATGATGCCGAGCGTCACCCAGAGCACGAAATCGTCGAAGTCGAGGAGAGTCATCGGCGCCAAATTCTTTGAAGCATTGCCGCCCCACAACCGCGGCGAGCGGATCAGGGCGCGGGCATAGACCCAGCCGAGCAGGATGCCGGCGATATAGGCCAGCGCATACCAGCGGATGGCGAACGGGCCGAGGTGCACCAGCACCGGATCGAAGGCGGGAAAGGGGATGACGAACAAGGGCATGGCGAATTCCGGTTAGCCGCGGAGGGGATTGGTAGCACGCCGCCTCTTGCGGCGGGATGACCGGATCGCCATTCTTGAGACGAACCGGAGTCGAACCATGACCCAGACCAGCAATCGCGTTTTCGACGAGCTCGCGCGCCTGATGAACGATGCCGCCGGGGTCGCGCAAGGGGTACGCAAGGAATTCGACACTTTGTTCCGCAGCCAGGCCGAGCGCATCCTGCGCGACCTCGACGTGGTCCAGCGCGAGGAATTCGAGGCGGTCAAGGAAATGGCCCGCCTGGCGCGCGAGGAAAACGAGGCGCTGAAGGCGCGCATCGAGGCGCTGGAAGCCAAGGCCGCCGGCAAGCCGGCCAAGAAAGGCGCGGGCTCCGCGCCTGAATAGTCATTCCGGGCTCGCGGCTTTTGGCCGCGCCCCGGAATGACAGGTATGGGTGGCCTTTCTTGCCCTTTCGAACCCGCGCCGCTATAAACCCGCGCGACACGCGGCCCCCGGCACCCCTGGAGGCTTGCCGCGTTCGCAGGCGGCGGAAAAAGCCGCCTTTTCCATTGGCTTAGATGAGGGTTTCAACATGGCGACCGTCCTGGAATTGAAGGCGACGGTGCGTCCGAAAGGCGGCAAGGGGGCCGCTCGGGCAGCACGTCGCTCCGGCCGAGTGCCGGGCGTGATTTACGGCGAGAACAAACCCCCGCAGATGGTCACGCTCGACCATACCGAGCTGAGCCGGCGCATCTATGCCGGGCGCTTCCTCACCACGCTCTTCCACATCGATGTGGACGGCACCAAGCACCGCGTGATCCCGCGCGACTTCCAGCTCGATCCGGTGAAGGATCTGCCGATGCACGTGGATTTCCTGCGCGTGTCGGAAGGCGCCGTCATCCGCGTCAACGTCGCGGTGAAGGTGCTCAATGCCGACCAGTCGCCCGGCGTGAAGCGCGGCGGCGCGGTCAACATCGTCACCCACACCATCGAGGTGATGTGCCCGGTCGAGACCATCCCGGAATCGATCGACGTCGATATTTCCGAACTCGACATCAACCATTCCAAGCATCTCAGCGAGGTGACGCTGCCGCCGAACGTGCGGGTGATCGCCCATGGCGACATCACGCTGGTCACGGTGGTGCCGCCGTCCGGCTACGCCGAAGAATTGAAGGCCGCCGCCGAAGCGGCTGCCGCCGCTGCCGCCGCTGCGGCTGCCGCCGCTGCCGCGGGCGTGGTGCCCGGCGCCGAAGGTGCGGCTCCCGGTGCAGCGCCAGGCGCCGCGCCCGGTGCAGCGCCCGGTGCCGCTCCGGCCGCGGGCGGTGCGCCCGCCGCCGCCGCGCCGGCGAAGTCCGACAAGAAGTGAGGCGGCATAGTATTTTGCTTGAGCATGATCTTATCCGAAAACCGGTACCCACTTTTCGGGATCATGCTCTAGCGCCTCCTCACTGCTTTTTTCGCGCCGCTCTGAAACGGCAACGCCGGTGATGCCATGCTGCTTTTCGTCGGCCTCGGCAATCCGGGCGAACGCTACGTCGGCAACCGGCACAATATCGGTTTCATGGCGGTGCAGGCGATCGCGAAGCGCCACGGCATCGCGCCCTGGCGCCGGCGTTTCCAGGGCGTGGCGGTGGAAGGCACGATCGGCGGCGAAAAAGTTCTGCTGCTGCTGCCCGGCACGTTCATGAACGAGTCGGGGCGCGCGGTGGCGGAGGCCGTGCATTTCTACAAGCTGGAGCCCAGCCAGGTCGTGGTGTTCCACGATGAGGCTGAACTTCTGCCCGGCAAAGTGCGGCTGAAAATCGGCGGCGGCAATGCCGGCCACAATGGCTTGCGTTCGATCTCCGAGCATATCGGCAACGACTATCGCCGCGTGCGCTTGGGCGTCGGCCATCCCGGCAACAAGGACATGATGGAATCCTACGTGTTGCAGGATTTCGCCAAGAGCGAACGGCCCTGGGTGGAGGCGCTGTGCGATATCGTCGCCGACAACGCCGCGCTGCTGGTTGAGGGCAAGGATTCGACGTTCCAGAACAAGGTGCATCTCGCCATGGATGCCAAAGGCTTTGGCGGGGGCGATGAACCGCCCGACGACGAATGACAACGTAAAGACGCGGACAATTTCATGGGATTCAAATGCGGCATCGTCGGCCTGCCGAATGTCGGCAAGTCGACGCTCTTCAATGCGCTCACGCAGACCGCGGCGGCGCAGGCGGCCAATTATCCGTTCTGCACCATCGAGCCGAATGTCGGCGAGATCGCGGTTCCCGATCCGCGTTTGGACAAGCTGGCGGTGCTGGGCAAGTCGGCGGAGATCATTCCGACCCGCATCACCTTCGTCGACATCGCCGGCCTTGTGCGCGGCGCCTCGAAAGGCGAGGGGCTCGGCAACCAGTTTCTCGCCACCATCCGCGAGGTCGACGCCATCGTGCATGTGGTGCGCTGCTTCGAGGACAGCGACGTCACCCATGTCGAGAACAAGATCGATCCGGTGGCCGATATCGACACGGTCGAGACCGAGTTGATGCTGGCCGATCTCGAATCCCTGGAAAAGCGCGTCGATGCGCTGGAAAAAAAGGCCAAGGGCACCGGCGAGGACGCCAAGTCTGCCAAGGAAATGCTCGACCTGGTTACGCGCTCGCTCGTGCTGCTGCGCGAGGGCAAGCCGGCGCGCCTGGTCGCGCGCAAGCCCGAGGAGGAAAAACTATTCCACTCGCTCGGGCTGCTCACCTCGGCGCCCGTGCTCTATGCCTGCAACGTCGAGGAAGCATCCGCCGCGACCGGCAACGAATTTTCCCGCAAGGTCGAAAAACGGGCCAAGGAAGAGGGCGCGGTCGCGGTGGTGATTTCGGCCAAGATCGAGTCCGAAATCGCGACGCTGCCGCCGGCCGAACGGGCAGAATTTCTCGACGCGGTCGGCCTCAAGGAAACCGGGCTCGACCGCCTCATCCGCGCCGGCTATGCGCTGCTGCATCTGGTGACCTATTTCACCGTCGGGCCGAAGGAGACAAAGGCCTGGACCATCACCCAGGGCACCAAGGCGCCGCAGGCCGCCGGCGTGATCCATTCGGATTTCGAGCGCGGCTTCATCCGTTCCGAGACCATCGGCTATGACGACTACATCGCCGGCGGCGGCGAAGCCGGCGCGCGCGATGCCGGCAAGTTGCGGCTGGAAGGCAAGGACTACGTGGTCGCCGACGGCGATGTGCTGCATTTCCGGTTTGCGACGTGATATTTATGTCTGTCATTCCGGGGCGCGGCCGAAGGCCGCGAGCCCGGAATCCATAACCCCAGCGCTGCGGAGTATGGATTCCGGGTCCGCGAGCTTCGCTCGCGTCCCGGAATGACGTAGGAAGCGGAAATGCCGAAGCTGCATTGGGAAGACTTCAAACCCGGCGCGGTCGCCGTTTACGGTCCGCGGCTGGTCACGCGCGAGGAGATCGTCGCCTTCGCCGCGGAGTTCGATCCGCAGCCGATGCATCTCGACGAGGCGGCGGCGAGCGCCACGCTGCTCGGCGGCCTCGGCGCCTCGGGCTGGCACACCTGCTGCCTGCTGATGCGCATGATCGCCGATGGCTTCGTGCTCGATTCCAGCTCCATGGGCTCGCCCGGCATCGAGGAGGTGCGCTGGCTCAAGCCGCTGCGGCCGGGCACGCAGATCCGCGTGCGCGCGACCGTGCTGGAAAGCCGTCCCTCCAAGAGCCGGCCGGACATGGGTCTGACAAAATTCCGCTATGAGGTGCTCGACGAGGCCGGAAGCTGCCTGACCACCATGGTCACGACCGCGATGTTGGGCCGCCGCGAGCCGGAGGCGCGGCCGTGAAATATTTCGAGGACATCCGCGTCGGCGACGTTTTCGAGGTCGGCCGCTACACCTTCACCGCCGACAACATCAAGGCGTTCGCCACCCGCTTCGATCCGCAACCGTTCCATGTCGACGAGGCGGCGGCGGAGCGCTCGCATTTCGGCGCGCTGGTCGCCTCCGGCTGGCATACCGCGGTGGCGTGGATGCGGCTGATGATCGATTTCCGCCGCCGCATGGACGAGGCGATGCGCGCGCGCGGCGAGCCGGTCGCCGGCATCGGCCCGGCACTCGGCTTTCGCGAGCTGAAATGGCTCAAGCCGGTCTATGTCGGCGACACCGTCGCGTATAAAAGCGAAGTGATCGAGACGCGCCTGTCCGACAGCCGGCCGGGCTCCGGGCTGATGACGTTTCGCTCGACCGGCGTCAACCAGAACGGCGAGCCGGTGATCTCGCTCGTGAGCATTACCTTTGTCGAGCGGCGCCGGGAGACGCCATGACCGCCGCGGCCGCCAGCGCGCACACAAAAGCCGAGGAACGGCGTGCGCTCGGCGTGGCCTGCGGCGCGCATGCGCTGCACGACGGCTATACCGA